>Ga0114933_10000849_pt1 | contig 35865 bp, 19 predicted proteins | sample 4SBtaG_FD_89691 | JGI IMG/M metagenome (GOLD analysis project Ga0114933, IMG submission 89691) | Deep subsurface microbial communities from Kolumbo volcano to uncover new lineages of life (NeLLi) - 4SBTROV12_W25 metaG | ecosystem: Environmental > Aquatic > Marine > Volcanic | place: Kolumbo... | reverse complement strand
TGTATTCAAGCTTGGTGCGAGCTTCTTGGAGTTGACTACAATGGGGAAAAGCCAGAAATTTACTTAACTCATTCAGAATCTGAACAAGCCAGAATGCAGTTCGGCTCATCAGATAAACCAATTTTCTTAATTCAAACTAATGGCGGAGCTATGACTGCAGATAGGGCTCCTATGTCTTGGGTTCGTGACGCACCTCTTCCAACTGTGCTTAAAATGATTGAACCATTTTTTGAGCAATACAATCCAGTACAAATAAGAACAGAACACCAACCGGGTTTTGAAAACATGCCTTGGATAGCAAGCCCAAACGTTAGAGAACTAATAGCATTAATAAAATGGTCTAGTAAAAGATTATTTATTGATAGTTTTGCTCAGCATGCAGCTATGGCTTTAGGTAAAAAGTCTACTGTATTATGGCCAATGGATAATGTTAAAGCTTTAGGTTATGAACATTTTCATGATAATATAGTTAGTAATGTGACATTAAAGAAGACTCATTTAATTGATAGTTATTTAGGAGATTTAGATATATCTGGTCAACCTCATATGTGCCCATTTAAAGATGATGATATTTTTGATATAGACAAAGTTGTTAAAAGCTTAAAAAGACAAAAAGATACAAAATTTCCTAAAAGTTTAATGAATTTAGCTCCACCACCTCAACAACAGCAGGGATGTGGCCCGGGACAGCCTTGCCCACCTCAAGGTATGCCGCCTCAAGGTATGCCTCAGCAGGGATTTGGAGCTCAACCTCAAGGTATTCCGATGCCCCAGCAACAGCAACCAGTTTTGCAACCTGAAGTTCTCCCAGTTACTTAAGGAGTGTAATTTAAAAAAAGAAAAGGATTTTTAGAAAAATGGCAATAGAATACGAATTCAGCAGGATTAACCCTCTTTGTACATCAGATTCAGATGGGACTAATGAAAAAACGACAGTAGTCGAGTTTACTTTAAAAGGCTCGGAAACAGTTAATGGAGTAACTTATGAAGCTTACTCTAATCATGACATAGCTCTCTCTGGCGATGCTAGTGTTGCTCCGGCGTCTCTTGACTTAGATACTCTTTTAAATAGTTATGTATCAGACAATAATATTAAAGCTGCTGTTGATGCGAGTATCTCTGACCAAAAAGGGGTGGCTCATGAGTGGACTGGTAGCGTAACCGCTCCTAGTGTTTCTTAATTTAAGGATTTATAAAATGGCTATAGAATATTCATTTTCAAGAGTAGAAGCAAATTGCGTCTGTAAAGCTGGCGATCCAGACGAAGGTAAAGTTTGCGAAGTTATAGTAGGAATGACAGCTGTAGATGGCGAAACTTCTGCTTATATCGATACGACTGTTGCTCTAACTGGAGACGCTAGAAAAGCTGCAGGAGATCTAGACCTTTCTGCAATTTGTAATGGAGCAGCAACGGACGGAGACTGGAAGAACGTTCTTGCAGGTCAAATAAGTGGCTTAAAGGACGCACCTGACCCTTACACTGGTGTTCTGACTCCTCCAAGTGTCAGTTAATTTTTTTTTGTTTTTTTTACTCATTCCTAATATAACTTTGCGATATGAGTGAAGATAACGTAATTGATACCCCACCTGTGGAAGATGCAGCCCCTCAAGAGGCCGCTAGCCAAGCCGCTCCGACACCAGAGCAGGCGTTGAATACACTTGCTGCTGCTGCTCGTCAGGCAAGACTGACATACGAAGAGCATGCCGCTGTTGATGGTTGCGCTAGAGTCCTAGCTGAGCTAGTACAAGGCTCTCAGTCTTAATTTAGGAGCTGTTATTCACAACAAGGGTATGTTCCAATATCGAGGGTAACCTTTTAGGTTGCCCTTTTTTCTTTTATTAGTGTAATATTTACAGATGAAAGTAGTTGACATAGCTGACGAGCTTTATAGGGAAATAGGCGAACCGTCTACTTATTCCATAGCATCTATTTCTTATTGGGTTAGATCTAATATTGGTAGATTAAACAACCATATTAGCACTTTTTTCGAAATAGATTCTTCTACGTACGAAATAACCCAGCAAATAGACGAAAAAAACGATAATACACTAGTTATAAAAGAAATAACTTTTGACGAAGCTTCTATTCTTAAAAAGATGTTCATGATTCATTATTATGATAGAGAGATAAGAACAAACATAGCTAGCGCAAATAATGATACTATTATTCAAGTTACAGACCAAGGCTCAACAGTAAGAAAAATTAATAAAAATGAAGTTGTTAGATCTTTAACTACTCTTAAAAAACAAGAGTACCAAGAAATGAAGGATCTTATTAGTGACTATAGAAGGTCTAGGCTTCAACCAAGACAAGTCGTTGGTGATGATACTACTAAAGGCTCATTTAAGGGGGATGTCACTTATACTAGAACTGAAGTATTTAGAAACTAATGCCTAGTCTTATATCAGATACAGAGAAACAAAAACTAACCGGAATCTTTACTGACATATTTGACACTTTCAAAAGAGAGATAGTTATTCATAAAGAGCCCCGCAAGGTAATTTCTCAAGTTAACACCGCATCTCTCTTCGGGTATGGCGATCCTGCTAGCTCTGTCAACTATAGTTACGAGCCGGTCTCTGGAATCTTTAGTGCTACCATAAGGTACGACATGAACCAAGAGACAGAAAGGTTAGCTGATATACCTCAGAATATATCTTTAGGAAATGTCTATATAAAAGTTCAAGAAGGGGCTAAAAATTATATCAACAAAGGAAAAACTGAAAAAATTACTTTTGATAATAAATCATTTAAAATTATTTCTGAAGACGCCAACAAAAGTTTCTTAGATAGCAAGTTTTATGTATACAGATTGGAGGCTACAAAATAATGGCTGTAGTCACCTTAAAGCAATTTTTAAAAAAAGACTTTCTAGAGAAAACCGTTAGAAACTCTGCTGCTGTAGCTTCTCAAGCTGACTTAGTTATAAAAAGAAGAGTAGCAGGTTTAAAAGGTGTTGCATTAAAAGAATTTGATAGGCATCCGGTTTCAAGAGAAATAGCCCAAGGGCCTGAAGGGGTAAACGTCTCAAATACTTTAAGCGGAGAAGGCAACTTGTTTTCCTTTATAGGCTTTAGTAAAACCTCTGATCCGCTGGGTCCGGTAAGAGAAGTCCTCAAATCTAACCTTAATCTAACAAGCAGACAGAAAAAGAAAAGAGGAGCCAAAGGTATGGTGTCCGGCTATAGTTACCAGCTCAGTTTCCCAACATTTGCGGCTTTTGATTTAGTTGCCAGAATGCCTTGGGAGAGTGGTAATAGTTGGGTAGAGGGTGTAGAAAAAGGAATATCTGGCTACAGCAACTATATGTACTTTAAATTTGGAGACGGAAAAGAGTTAACAAAATCTAGATCCGGAAAAGCTTTGCAAGTTAAAAAGTCTGCAAATTCTGGAATTTTTAAGACAACTCCATATATAACTGAAATACTTACTAACTACAGAAGGAGATTAGAAGGCTAATGAAAGTACAATTTGAAAATAAAGTAATGAGTAGTCTTTTGATGTTTGTAGATCATAAAGTCACACAAAAAGGCGACGCATATACAAATACTAAAAGTAACTTTTTTAAAATAGATAGTTTGTTTAAAGATTATCATGTTTATTCTGCTCCTTTTAAACAAATGGTATCTGACGTTAGCGTGACAGGCTCCTCAACTCCTACAGTAATGTCAGGTATTTATGTTGACGGAGACGGACCTCTTTTTGTAGGGAACAGCGGTTTTGATTCAATAAACTACATGCAGGGTCAGCTTTATTTTACTGGAGATACAGACCCGATGGCTGGCAAAACAATAAGCGGAGATTACTCAATAAAAGACTTTAATGTTTTCTTAACAAGCATGCCAGAAGAGCAGCTGCTTTTTGAGACTAAGCTGACATTAAACCCAAGAACAAGTGACATTAACGTAACCACAGGAGTTGATTCAAGCACACAGACTTATCCAGCTATTTTTATAAAAGATAATGGCGGGAGAAACGAAGAATTTGCTTTTGGCGGAATGGACGACACAGTAATAAATGCTAGAGCTATAGTATTAGGTGACTCTATGTTTTCTTTAGATGCTGCATGTGGTATTTTAAAAGATACAGTAAGAACAAACATGCCAATAATAGAGCAGTCTAATTTAAATTTAAATGCACTTGGAGCCTTTACAGGTGTAAATTATAATTATACAGGTTCGGCTACAGGAGATTTTTGTTTTATAGACAGGGTAACGGTTTCGAAAAACGTTGCAAATAGGGGAGATTTTGAAAATTTAAACCCAAATGTTTTTTCGGCGTTCGTGGATTTTGAGTTGCATAGCTACCGCTATCCAAGGGAGTAAATGCGACCCAGAAAATATTTCTCTATAAACGTTTAGAGATGTAATTAGACTAAAGAATAAGGAGATTTTTACATTATGGCAATTTTAGTAGCAGATACAAAAAAAGATAAGAATACGGCTGGCTTTAGGAAAAGAGTTATTTACCAGAGTGAAGCTCTTTTTGCTAACGGAAACAATATCCAAAGAGTCCAAAGCGTAAACTACAGTTTTACAGTACCAAGAACTGACGTTAACCAATATGGTCAATTAGGACAGATAGAGAGGGTTATCACTGAGGTTCCCACTGTATCTATGGACTTCACTTACCAACTAGCTGGCACAACTAATGAGGCTCGTCTTCTTGGCAACGGAGCAAGCGGCGCTAGCTTTGGTTTCATGAAAGACCTTAATAATGCTTCTAGCAACTATTACCAACAAAATTTTACTGTTGGACTAGCTAACGAAGGTGTTGATTTTAATAACAGCTCAGCTCACACTGACAAAGCTGTTGTTGTTCCTAACGGTTTTATTACATCTTATTCTTGGACGGGAGCAGTTGGAGACGTGCCTAGTTCTACTGTTAATCTTGAATCTACTGAAATGACGGTTGGAGTTAACGAGAATAAGAATAACGTTTCTCCCGAGGCTTCAAGTAACCCCGTAGTCTTAAGACCCGGTAACGTGACCTTTAGATCTGCTCCGGCGGCGTCTGGCGGACTTACTGGTTCAGATGATGACTTGCCTGTGATGGGTTTTGACGGAATTCACGTACAAAGTTTTACTGTATCTGTTGACATTCCTCGTGAGTCCATTCAGAGAATGGGAGATAGATATGAGTTTGCTCGTGTGATCACTTTCCCGATTCAGGCCACTATGTCTATTGAGGCCATCATCTCAGAGCAAGCACAAAGCAATCTTTCAGATATTGTTGGAGATCAAAGCACACAAGCTCCAGATCCCGGATTCGATATAGATATTCACTGCAACAAAGCTAGCACGGGAGTTAATGGACTTAATCTAAGATTTAAAAACGCTAAGATAGAAGGCCATTCGATTTCTTCTAGTATTGGCGCTAACAAATCAATTACTCTTGATTACGCTGTGCAGGTAGATTCCGGTCTCTACGGCTACGGAAACAGCAATGCGTCTGCTGGATTTTTCTTGGCAGAAATCTAAGTTTTAGTTGTCGGAATAAATCGTCTTTTTCTTTTAGATCCCCGCTCTTTGAGTGGGGATTTTTTTTGGTTTTTTTAAAAAAATTTTTATAACTCCTTGAGGTAAAAGGTTTATGAGTGAGGAAAAAACAGAACTTAAAGATATCATATCTTTCCAAGTCCATAGGAATATAGTAAATCTATATAAAAAATACTTCGAAATCACCGAAGATCTACTAAGGGAGCATCAAGTCTACAAAGACAGAATCAAAAAAAGCTCTCTTGATAATATTAATGTAATTGATGATTTAGATTACTTCACGGAAGATCGTTTCACCCAAACAAGAAAAAAGATTCTAGATGCTGGCAATGACGCAGCTAGAGAAATAGACAAAACTTTAGAATTTGTTACTGTAACTTTAAAGGAAAAATAACATGCCCGAAGATAAAGAAAAACCCCCAATCAATACAAAGAAATGGCTATACGCCTTTCCATTAGAAAAAAAATCTCAAATCGAAGTAGAGGAGAAGAGAAAAGAAGACGGAGAAGAAATAACTGTCAAGAAGAAGAAAGACGTGATAGAAGAGGTAGAGGTTTACTTAAAAAGACCTACAAGAAAAATGTATGACGAATGCAATCTGTTTTATTCTGTAGAAATTTCTAAGGGAGTCAAGCAAGGAATGTTAACTCGCGCTATGATCGCAAAAAGATACAAAAATGATGGAGGCGGGCTTAGCAAGGAGGAGCAAGAAGATTTTGGCAAAAAGTATAATGAGCTAATGCTCAAAGAAAGAGAGTTTCAAGTTGTGCAGCTTAATCTTCAGGAAGATGAAACAATGACTCTGGAGGAACGTCAAGAAAAATTAAGCAAAATAGTAGAAGAAACAGAAGCGCTTAAAGCTGACCTTGAAAAATACGAGGTGGTCGCTGAGAGCTTATACGAACACACAGCTGAAGCTAGAGCAGCTAGGAGAACAAATATGTGGTGGTTATTTTTCCTGACTTACGTAAAATTCAGAAATGAAGAAAGAGGAGGAATAGAAGATTTTAAGCCATTTTTTGAGGGTAAGTCTTTTGATGATAAGGCTGAGTTTTATGAGAACCTTGAAGAGGTTATAACCGAAACAGATAATGAGTTTGGAGCTAATTTAATAGAGAAAGCTAGCTATATACTAGCGGCTTGGAATGGAGGTAACGCTAAAACTTATGAAGATTTTAAGAAAGTAGACGAGTCCTTAGACTATATAAAAGAAGAAGTCAGGAAAGATGAATCTCTGCAAGAAGTTTACGATGAGAAAATTAAAGAGCTAGCTGGCTTAGACATCGAAATGCCAGCAGATACCGAAAGCGAACCTAAGGAAGAACCCAAAGAAAAACCCAAGGAAGAGTCTGAACAAAAGCTCGAAGAGAAGAAGGTAGATGAAGGATGAGATTAAGAATTCTTACCCTGAGTGCAAAAAACTATATCGAGATATAATATTTGGCTACTCCGAAGCTAGGATAGGAGAGTTTAAAGAAAAGGTTTTTCTTAAGCATCTTGATGAATTAGATGCAGGGATGACCGATAGAGAGTATGACGATTACCTTTTCATAGCTCAAGAAAAAGGGTTGAAAACAGAGAAGCAAGCCCTATCTTTTATGATAGATCAAGATCTTTGGAGCGAAGAAAAAGAACAAGATTTAAAATCTTCAAGAGAAACTTTAAAAACTTTAGAAAGCACTAAAAAAAAGTTAATAATAAGGTCTCAATTAGCTTCATTAGAAAGAGAAATCAAACCTATTAAAGAAAAAGTATATCTCTTATCTCACGAAAGAACCGAAAACATGGGGTTAACTGCAGAGGGGTTCGCTTCAAAGAAAGTAAATGAATTCATGGTTCAAAAAGCTTTTTATAAAGATAGAGAATTAAAAGAATTACTATATACAGATGAAGAATTCGACATAATAGAAACAGAAGAACTAAGCGAACTAATGAATAAGTTTGCTGATATACATGCAAATTTCAGGGACGAACAAATGAAATTAATAGCTGTTTGTCCTTTTTTTATGAACGTTTTCTCTTTATGTGGTGATAATGCATATGCTTTTTTCGCTAAGCCTATAATAGAATTAACCAGCTTCCAGTCATCTTTATTAAACTCAGCTAAATATATTAAATCTTTAATAAGCAACTCTAAACCGGCTCCAGATGAATATTATGAAAGCCCTAAAAAACTATCCGAATGGTACGAACTACAAGATAAGACAAAGCAAGTAAAAGATGGTTTGTCTCAACAAGGAGACGCGGGAGGAACATCTATAGTTGGCGCGAACAAGAATGAGCTTAAGTCTTTAGAGAGCGACGATAGTGAAGTAGTTGATTTGAATAAATTAGCTCAAGAAAAAGGAGAAATAAGTTTTGAAGAATTAATGGATCTGCATGGGTTATAGTAAGTTATTTTAGTGTAATTAATAAAAATTACGGTGTAAGGTACTATGGCTAGCAGCAAAATTAACATCGATCTCGTGTTAAATACCAAAGGTTTTAGGCCTCTTGGTAGAATAAACGGTCAACTTGGGGAGTTTGAAAAGTCTCTTGACGCTTCTAACGCTCGTGTTTTAGCTTTCGGAGCTTCAGCTGGAGCAATTCTGGCAGTGCGAAAGGCGCTTACAGCCACAGTAAAAGCCGCAATAGAAGTAGAGAAAAGCCTTCAAGATATTAATGTAATATTGCAAGCTACTTCAAGTAACTTAAAGAAATTTGGGTCAGACTTATTCCAAATAGCTTCCCAAACCGGTCAAAGCTTTCAAGTAGCTGCCGAAGCCGCAGCAGAGCTAGCCAGACAGGGTCTTGGCACCGCAGAAACCTTAAAGAGAACAAAAGATGCCCTCATACTCGCTAGGTTATCTGGTATGGGAGCGGCTGAAGCTGTAAATTCCTTAACGGCAGCTATAAATACTTTTAATAAAGCTGGGCTAGATAGTACCACTATCATCAACAAGTTAGCTAATGTTGACGCTGCCTTTGCTGTTAGTTCTGACGATTTAGCTAAAGCTCTTGGTCGTGTGGGCTCGTCAGCTCAAGGAGCCGGGGTCAGCTTGGATCAGTTGCTTGCTATTGTCACTACTGTTCAACAGAAGACAGCTAGAGGTGGAGCCGTAATAGGAAACAGCTTTAAAACAATTTTTACAAGAATACAAAGACCTAGAGTTATACAAGAATTAGAAAACTTAGGCGTAGCAGTTAGAGACGTAGAAGGAGAAGTCTTGCCAGCTATTAAGGTATTAAGTAACCTAGCTAAACAGTTCGACAATCTAAGTTCTTCTCAAAGATCTCAAATAACAGAATTAGTTGGTGGTGTTTTCCAAGTTAATATTCTTAAATCTGCTATGAGTGATTTAAGCAAGGAGACAGGCATATACAATAGAGCTCTAGGAATTTCTTTGGGCTCAAGTGACCAAGCTTTAAAAAGAAATGAAGAGTTAAATAAAACTTTAGCCGCTCAGTTTCAAAGAACAGTAAATACTTTTAAGGAGGGTGCAGCTGAGTTAGGTCAATTAACTTTTGCTCCAAGTTTAGAAAGATTGTTTGGCATAGTTGAAGGCTTTGAAAAACTAGGACAAACAGATGGGGGTAAAATTGGCGGAGCTATAGCTAAAAGTATCTTTGAAGGTATAGGTAATTTTATATCTGGCCCCGGTCTTTTGATTATAGGTTTTACTTTATTTAAAACATTCTCTCAATTAGGTAAGTTTGCATCAGATGCCTTTAAGACGCTAACAGGTTTAAACAAAAACTTCCAAACACAACTCAATATACAAAAACAAATTTTTAATGTTTTAGAAGAAAATCCAGACTTACTTAGAAAAATTAAAGATGGCACTCTTTCTGTAGAAGATGCTCATCAGGAAATATTTAACCAGATAAATAAAAATACCTCAGCCTTAGAAGAGCAGTTAAGAATGTCTCAAAGATTAGCTCAGGGTTTGTCTGGGTCTGGTGTTGGATTTGATTCAGAGTTCGGAGCGTTTACTGGGGGGAGAAGACCGAGGTTTGGTGCTTCAGGTGGTTATGCTCCAAACTTTGCTGACGAGGTGGCTGGAATGATAGCTTCCGGGTATTCAAAAGCTCAAGTTAGAAACCCTAAAGTAAGAAGGCAGCAGGTTCATGACGGAATGGGCGGGTCTTTTTCTACTACGGTAAATGGACACGAAGACATAATTAACACCACCAACTCTTCAGGTAAAAAGGCGACTTTTGTAGTCCCGCCTAGAAACACAAATGCTTATAGAAACTACATGTCCTCCTTGTCTTCTGGTTTTATACCTAACTTTGAGTTTTCACCTGAGGGAGGAATTACGAAAGAAGAAATAGAAGAGCTAAAAAGACTATACAACTTACCTAAAATTAAACAGCCTATAGGTGCGCCTACATATTCAGAAGCAACTAAAACAGGCATGTATAGTATAGCCAAAAGAATACTCCCCCCTTCTTTTACTAAAGGTGGTAAATTAAGCCAATCAGTTGGAAAGGTTTACGAAACAGCTGTTGATAAGTATGACAAGCAAGAAAGTATAATTTCAGCTAGAGCTTCAGGGGATGTTACGGGCTATGGTAAACCTGTCGACTTTGCAACAAGAAAAGCTAAGGGAGTCCAGATATACAATGCTGGAAACCAAGTGGGTTTATTGGGTTTATACGGACAAAGCTCCTCAAAAGGTTACGTTGAAGCTTCTAGAGATAAGATAACAGAAATTAAAGATTTTCTTGCTAGCATAACAGACAAAAGAGCTAAAAAGCAAGCAGAAAGAATGATCCCCAGCAGGATAGGTTTTAGAAATGTAGAGCTAAGATCTTTAACGAAAGAACTAGAAGATAACAAACAAAAAGGCGAGTTCTCAAGACTAGTCAGGAAGAATCTATCAGAAGGAATGTTTGATCTAGCTAATGATTTTAGCACAGGAATCTTAGGCAACGATGCTTTAAAGTCAGCAAAAATAGCAGATACTGGAGCTCCTCTTTTTTCTGTTAGCGCGGAGGGTAATATATTTGAGACTGCTGTAAATGCTTTAACTACAGGAGGGAAAAACAGAGCTAAGTCTTTTGAAGCCGCTTTAGCAGCTGATCAGCAACAAGTTTGGGATTTTGAAGAAAGAGGCACTGCCTCTGGAAGATTTAAAAACGCTTTTGACTTCAGCGATTCTATAATTAAAGCAGACGCAAAAAGAACTTTAAGTAAAGGAGCCGGGGAGTCTATGGTTAATAAAATATTTAATACTCCATCGGGAACTCTTCAAAATACTAGCTGGGTAGACGATTTAATTAATGTTAAAAGGAGTTTTAATGCTGCTTCGGGTTTTATACCAAATTTCAGCGCTTTATTCGAATCAGTAAGAAGAGAAAAAGAAGCTGGAGTCCCAGCAGGTAGAATTAGAATTGGTCAAAGCGACAGACTGAAAAACGGGGCTAATCCAGCAGGTTTTGGGATATATAATACCAGAGATGAGCCCATGGGACTTAACCAAGGTATTAATAACAGCGTGGCTGCGGGAATCGACCCTAAAAAACAAGGCATGTTTAATGGTTTTGTTCCTAATTTTATAGCTCAGCAGACAGGGATGATTCCTACAAGAAAAAATGAAGTAGCTAAAGTCTCAACAGCCGTAGCAAAAACAAGCAAAGAAATCACAAAAGGCCATACAGAAGGATTTAAGCGAGGGGCTAAATTTTATCAGGATTGGATTAACCGACATATAGATGGAATGAAGCGGGTTTTCGATAATGCTCCAGCAGGCGCCGGTGGAGGCGGCGGCGGAGGTGGAGGGCGACGTGGGCGCGCTGTTCCCGGTGGAGAAGAATCTTCTGGCGGCAAAAAAGGCAGAGATAAAAAAAGAAACGAAGCGGTAACTAAAAACACAAAAGCTACTATGGACGCGACCAAAGGCTTGTTGGCTTTAGGTTTGCTTGAGCAGGGAGCTTCTGCCTTGAGAAATAGTATAGACGACAACAACACTATTGCCAAGTCTTTAATTAATTCTATCACTACTTTAATAGCAACCGGCGTTGCTTTAAAATACGCGCTTCAGCAAGCTAAGGATGGGATGGGCATAACAGCTGGAAGAGGCACAAGAGAAGGAACTAGACAAAGGAGAAGGTTTGGAGAGGGTATACAAAGTTTCGGTAGAAGGCAACAGCGGCTTGGATCTAGAATGGGTAGAGATTCAGTAGGAAACTTGAGTGTTGTTAAAAGAACAAGAAGGTCTGGTATGATGGCTAGAGCAGGCAGGGGGATTGGCGCCGTTCGTGGTTTAGCTGGTAGAGGTATTGCTTCCGCAGGTGGTTCATTAGCAGGAGGTATGGCAAGTGGAGCTTTAGCTGCTGCAGGAGGCGCTGCCCTTGGAGGCTTGGCCATTGGAAAGGTCTTGGGTAATTTGTTTTCTGAATCAGACTTAGACCCTACATTTAAAGCTGCTAGAGACGCGGGAAAAGCTTTCGAAAGAATAAAAGAAGCAACTGAAAAAAATATAGGATCTTTAAATTCTTTCGCTACAGCTACAGAGCAAGCAGCTAAAGTCTATGGAGATAGTAATTCCACCATGACTCAGGTTGTAAACGCTTCCAAGAAAGTGGAAAAAGAGATGGAAAAGCTTCCTAATGAATTTAGACAAAAACTAGCAGGCATAGCTGATCCAGATATGATAAATAATCTAGTACAGCAGTTTACAGCTAAGGAACAAGAAAAGGCAGCTACAGCTGGTCAGTCTAAATTTGCTGCAGACACACTAAGGTCTAGCAGAAACTTTGGGGCTGCTGAGTTTTTTAATAGTCCTTTTTCTAGTACCTTTAATGCTCTTATGCCGGGAGTAGACGCAATGGGAAGAACAGAAGAAGATATAAAGCTAAACGACCAAAACATAGAACAAGTAGGGAAAAACATAATTCAGTCTTCAATAGGAGCCTTAGGTGCTGAGCAGTTCCAAGGAACTGATTTCAATAAGGTTTTCAGAGACGTTGCTGCTATAGATATAGATGATGAAGCAGGCAGGAAGGAGGCTTTAGCAGAGGGTTTAGGTTTAGACCCAGATAAAAACGCAGCAGAGCTAAAAGTGTTAGCTGATATATTTAATGAAGGCGGAGACCAAGCTAAGACGTTTTTTGAGTCTTTATCTAAAAACACTTTACAGCTACAAGCAGACCTTGAAGTCCGAAAAGCTATGGAACCAGCTCAAAAAGCTTTTATAAAAGCTAATAGAGAAGCAGAAAAAGAAATAAGAAAACAAAAGAAAGCTTTAGAATCAGAACAAAGAATAAGAAAAGAAGTTATAAAAATTAGTTCTCAAGCAGCAAAAGCATTTATGACAGAAGTAGGCTCAATAAAATTAGATAATATAAATAAAGTTAATGAGCTTCAAGCTGACACAGCTAGAAAGTTTGGGAGTTCTGTTTCAGAAGTACAAACAGCTCTTTCTAAAACAGACGGGGCTTTAGGTGGAGACTTAGAGTCTTCCACAAAAGCTTTATTAAGTAGAGCTTCATCTGGCGGAGTCGGCTCTGTTACTCAGCAACAGGCTGATGCTCAAGCTGAAAAAATACAACAAAAAATAGAGGAGCTGAGGGGGAGTAATGACCCTATACAAAAAGCTCAAGCTGATAAATTGGAAGCCACTAAAATAGCAATAGAAAATTTAGGCGGAACAAGCGAGAGAATGTCAGAGGAGCTGAAGAATCAAACAAGAGAAATACAAGAGCAGACGAAAGCCCAAATAGCAGCAGCAAGACAAGCTCAAAGGCTGAGGTCTTTTGGTGGCACACAAGCTCTACTTGACCCAAGTAAACTAAATACCCAACTCACTCAAATAAGATCCGGAGGACAGGCTATGGCTATGTCTGCAGCAGCAGGGAGTCAGACTGGTTTTAATAGAGGAAGAATAAATCAGCTTGCGGCTATGCAAGAATTGATGGGGGGAGAATTACCAGAAGGTGCAGCGCGTGAAGCTAGGGCAAGAGCAGAGCAGGTCAAGTTTAGCGATATTAGCAAAATGAACCAAGCTTTAGGTTTAGGTCTCTCCCAAGATCAGATAAGGAAGACCGCTGCTGAACAAGCGGCCAACTTATTCAAAGGAGACCCTGAGGAACAAAATACTAAAGCTTTAGAGTCACTAAATACGACCCTAAAAGAAGGTATTAAATTTATTAGCGCCGAGGGAGAAGGTAGAATAAAGATTAACGATATGCAGAATAGGTACGCTTCTGCTCGTGGACGCGCAGCACAAAGAAACTTACTAAGAGGACAAGAGCTTCAGCGAGGTTTTTCAGGCATTGCAGGGATTAATGCAGAGGGAATAGCAGCAATGGATAGGTATGCCCACGAAGGGGTGACGGGAGCTGATTATAGAAACTATGCAGCTAGCTATACTGCTGCAGGGGCGGGGCTTGGGGCAGGTATTTCAGCTGTTACCGGACCGGGAATGGTGCTAGGCACTGGGCTTGGTGCTGGTACTGGTTTTGCTGTCGCCAACACAAGATACGCTTATGAAAAATTAACGGGTCCAACAGAAGAGGGCATAAGAACAAAGTATGCTGAACATATGAAAGGAAGCCAAGGGGAATTAGATAAGTTCCAAAAAATGATACAGGGAGAAGGTGGCGAAACAACCAATAACACTAACACTACAACTATAAATTTCCCTCAAGGCCCTAACTCTGATCCCGTTATACAAGGAGGGGAGCCTAATGCCGATGCAGTTGCGGCAGCTGGCAATACTCTAACTAGTATGGCTAATAGACTCAAAAGACTAGAGACTGTCCAGCAGCAGTCTACTCCTTCTTTGTTTAATCAAACTGCTCCGGCATAAGGTAAAAGATAATGGCCGCTACTATAGATTTAACTAATACTGAAGTTTTAGACTATAGCCATGCTCTTAATATGGTTGGTATGTATCAGTTTGGTCGTACGATAAATTTAAACCTTACTGCTTTCATAAGGCCAACTGATGGGCAAAGCGAAGCTACAAAATTCTCTTCAATAAATACTAAACAAAATAGTTATTTACAAGAAATATTAGATAATGGGTTTGCAGAGTCTATTACTTTAGGAAATGGAGATAAGTCAGAAACTATTAATAATGTAAAAATATTATCTTATTCTTTTCCTACTGATGGTACTAACAATAAAATAGATTTGCTCAGGGTTAATATGACTTTAGAGTATAATGAAACTTTTGATAACAAATCAAGCCTAACAGCAGCTGATGCAGACATATATACAAACCTACAAGCATTTGATTATGTTCAGTATTTTGAATCGTTTTCTGAGAACTATAATTTTTCCTTGAGCGAAAGTGGAGAGTTTAGCTTTCAACAAAATATAAATTTTGTTTTAGAACAAACCTCCCACACTCCTGCAGATTTAGTACAACAAGCCAAGAACCTAGTCAGAGACGTTTTTCTTAGCAACCCTCCAAAGCTTGGCTATCTAGACAATAGATATGATAATTTCATTCAAGCTATAAAAGCAAGAGGTAGATTTTCTGAATCATATGATTCAATAACTAACAACTATTCTTTTAGTAGGTCTGTAAGCACTAAGAGCGGGGCTCACAAATCAAATCAAAAAAGCGAGAAATGGTCAGCGGATCTAAATTACGCTATACAGAGAGATGGGTCTGGAGTCATAAGCATAACAGAGAATGCCACAATACAAGGCAGGATAGGTTTAGAAAACTCGGAGACGACGGAAGACTTATACAGTAATGCCTACTCAGGGTTTACTACTTTAGAATCGGGCTCCTATGATAGGTGCCAAGCTTTAATGGACAGTATGATAAAAGATAAACCTGACTGGGTTGAGGGTTCCGAGGCTTGGAATCTTTCGGGTGATTTAAAAAAGAAATTTGTTTCTTTTGGCAAGAATTTAAATAGGGTAGCAGGGATTATAACTTACAATATAGTCTATACAAATAATCCGAGAATGCACGAAGAGGCAATATTTGATCATACTTTGTCTGCTTCAAGAGATCAAGAAGGTTATATACAGATTACCGAGTCAGGTAACATAACGCCTTATGATGAAAATAAAAATTCAGACTTTAACGCAAAGACTCTTTATGACAGATTTACATCTAGCGCAGATGTATTGTCTAGGGTAAATGTTTTACATAATTCTTTGAAAGATTCTGACGCTGTGATTTTAGAGTACCCAAGAAACTTAATATCATCTAGCGTATCTTTTCCTGCCTATGGGTTAAATATAAGTTATAATTTTGTTTATTCTGATGATAAATCTCTAAAGAATGAAACTTACGTAAGAAAGCTCAAGAAGACAGACTCTTATAATGCGCCAACTAAGATTACTTCTAATGTAACAGCGCCGAATATTAAAGAAACAAACTATGATTCTAATCAAACATCTTTAGGTAAAAAGTCCTTAAATTTTGACTGCGTTTTCAAAAGAAACCCAAATTCAAATCTAATAAATAAAGCGCATACTGATTATTTAAAAACTTCATCTGCTAGTGTATTCAGTAGCATAAAAACAGAAATAGAGAAATCTGCTTTTGTTAACGGTAAGCAAAATGTAAGTAATCAACTTTCATTTTTCTTAGAGTCGATGGGTTATAATTTTGACTCTCAGTACAATTTTAATTCATCAGCTGAAATGGCGTTCGTGGATAGAAGAGGAGTAGCTGCAGAAATACTAGAATATTAATATGGCCTACCAACAAGACATAAAAGTTAAATACGGGGACTTTACTTTTCCTGTGCCTTCTCCGTATGTGTCTAGGACATACAATAACCAACGAGTGGGTGGTGATTTGTGGGTTACTGCAGTTGAAGTAACTTTAACTGGTCAAGTAGCTATACTTCCAGATAGAGATACAGTTAGCGGAGGTAATACATATGGAGATTTAAAAGATAAAAGAAACGAAATTGCTACTGCATTTGCGGGGGCTCTAGGTAAAAATTTTCAAACTTTAAATGTTTCCGGTCACGGAACAGACTTTACTCTGAAAAATTGCTCTGTTTCTAGCCTAAGCTTTGGGTCCTCTAATTACAGAGGCTTAGTTAGTTATACTATAACCCTTACAGGCTATGATGATAGTAATAGCTTTGTTGCTGCTAACTACGGGGTGATTAGTCCTGTTGATACTTGGGCTTATTCAGAATCAGACGGAACAGCTTCTCTGACTCACACCATATCTGCTCAAGGATACAATGCTACATCAAATAAATACGATGCGTTTTTAAAAGCTAAAGCATTTGTCGAGTCTAAAAAAGGTACATCAGGAAAAATAGCTCCGTTCTTAATAAGGAATGTCCACCCTGATTCTGGTCTAATATTAAATAGCATAAGTGAGCAAGTGGACAGGTTCTCAGGTAGCTATGGAATAACAGAGAATTATTCTTTTGCTACTAATGAATCTCAAACAGAGGCTGGATCAGAAAGTAACCTACCCCTAATGCAGACCGCTAATATACTTTTGACTTATACGTTAAGTATAGACGAGCAGCAAGGGGGAGACTTTGTAACAGTTGGATTATCCGGAAATATTGCAGGAACAAAGGATACAACAGTAACTTGGGATCAAATTAAAACAGATTTTAAATCTAGAGACTTTTATCACTTAGCTAATAAAGCATATCAAAACTATATACAAAGAACTGGTAATAATTTAGAATTAAACAAGTCTCCAATAACATTTAGTATAAACCCAAATGAAGAAGCAAGAACTATATCTTTTAGCTTAAGTTTTGATAACAACGATTTATACTCAAGAGCTAAAATAAAAAATAGTGATGGAGCGTATTTTGATTACAATATATCATTTCAACATGATAATGTAACAGATATAGTAACTATTAACTGCAATGGGACAATAAGAACCAGAGCCGCGCTTCACAAAAAAAATTCTGCAGCAAAAAGTTTACTCAACGACGAAATACTAGCGAATGACTCAAGTGCTATAAGGGACGAAGCTCAGGATATATATCGAACTATGTTTCCAGAGAGAACTAATTACGTTCTTTCCCCTAAACCTTCTAATTTACAAGTTAATCAAAATACATTTGATGGCACAATTACTTATTCAGCCTCGTTTTCCGATGCAGACTTTCCTGAAAATTCAAACCTTTCTTCTTTAAGTTATTCTGTCGATGTGCAACCTGCCACTCAACAGTACAGGCCGATACCGTCTTGCCAAGAAGACGGACATTACTTGATTTATGATCTTGATCTACAGAGCAAAAGAGAAAGCTTATCTGTCAATGTTCAAGGCTCTGCTTTTAAGAAGGATTCTTCTAACTTTGACGTTTCTGTCTCCGAAGTAAACTCTGTAAGCAGCTTTCTAAAGGACTCTTTCCTCGACGGGGAGGTCGCTAGGCTAGCTTCAGAAAATAAAGTAGAAAACAAAGACTTAGGAGCTATAACTTATAACAGAACTTTTACGCACGAAAAAACCCCAGAGAGCGTAAGGTTAGAGAGGAAATTAACTTAAGATGATAAAGTCTGTACTTTTAGATTTTGTAGACAAAGCTGGCGTGGAAACAGGCAATCTTAAGGCTTTTTATAATTTAAGCGGGAGCGTTGATACCGCTAACCCAGTAGATAGAGATGCTTTTTACAAGTTAACTAGCGGAGCTACAAATACAAAAGATACATATGTTGTTTATAATCAATTACTTCCAACTGGATCCCAACTTGTACCTGACTCAGAAAGCAACCCGCTAATATCTACAGAGGGATATCCTGCTGTTATCGCTAGTTCTTCTACTACTATAACGGGCAGTGGCCTTTTTGATGGATCTTGTTCCTTAAGGGTGGCTAATGCGCAGCTAGGTGACTCTTGGACTTGCTTTTTTGATTTTTCTGGTTATGATGTAGATAGCGATACCCTTGGCTTAAATCAAGTTATGCTTTCTACTATGCTTTTTGAAAATTCTCTTTCTGGTTTTAATTTTGGCATAAATGGAAGTAACAGACTTTATTATGAGTATATAAGTGGCGGAGAAAATAATTATTTTGATGAAGAAGGAACAGAGAGGCAACTAAACGTCTCGCCAAGATTCCAAAGAGAAACTCAATCTTTAACTAATCATTTAAAAAATTTAAATATAGTATCTTTATCTAAAAGTAAGAATGGAGTAGAATTTTCTTTACATAAGCCTAATGAGGATACAGAGAGCTTAAAAACTTTGACTCCTGACTATTCAGGATCTAATGAGTTGTTGTTGGGAGGCATGTCGCCTCAATTCGTAACAAACAATGAAATATATGATAGTTATTATACTGGCTTTTCAGGTTACATAAATACATTCTTGCTTTTTAATGATTATATACCAGAAACTTCTAGAAATACAATAGCTCAAAGTTTTTGGTCTGACTCTTACGCTCCAGAGACTTTAGAAACCGGAGAGTCAACTCATAAAGAAGTGACTGGTGTTGAGGTTCAAAACGTTCTATCTGGCCAAGGGATAGTCTCCTACAACATGGAACAGACTGGTAGTTATGTGAATCAAGCCGGGCAAACTGTACCTTTGTACGGGAATGTTCCTGTTATGGGTAATGTGTTTCAGGACGTCCTTGTGGACCTTACTAGCGATGTGGATGTTAAGTCTATAACAGGTAAGTACGTACCGGAAAAAATAACAGAAAAAAATTCTTATGTAAATAGCATAGAGAGAGTTGCTGGAAAAATTAAATTTGTAGACCCTTTAGAGGAGGGCGAAATATATGAAATATATAGCCATGATAGCTTTATAAATACCGTAGCCACGAAAGCAGACACTTTAGGTGGAGAACTTAACCTCCAAAGTTTCGGAGTATTTGAGCCAGCTAATACTTTTATAGATAACCCTAGAGCAGGAGAAAAGTTTTTTGCAAAAATACAGAGTAACAATTTTACATACAGACCGGATACGTTACAGCCGTATTTACAGTTGTTTAGAAATGGTTTATATCAGCAAGAAGTTTCTGGGCTTTATACTGTTGATTCTATATTTTATTTGTACAACATACAGAAAAAAGCTGATGTGACTAGTGCATATGACGGGGATTATTTTATTCATGATGCTTCAGCTGGGGTAGATGGCGACAAGTTTGTGCCTAATAGAATTAAAAACGATAGATATTTTATAGCTTTGAATAGCAAAGAGGCAACTTGGGACGCAAAAGAAGATAATTTGATTTTCGATTTAGCTTCTGGAGCAGCAATAACAGGAGAATACGATGGGGAACAGAAAGAATTTGGTGGAGATTACCAAGGTAAGGATATCTATTATAATGGACAAAAACTAATTTCTGGTATTCATTTCATGCCCGGACTGGACTCAAATGGAGACCCCGCTGTATTTTCGCAGCCAACAAAACTTTCAAGCGATCAACACGCAGAATCTCTTCAGGTGCCTATAGGGGCAAAATTTGTTTTTGTGCCTCCTGCTTCTAATTTTTATACGAGAGCAACAGGAATAGTTGGGGCCGGTTCAGAGTTAAATGAAATTGCTGTAGATAACATATTTTTTGAGCAAGTGTGGAGGAATGGAAGAAGAATGATCCCCGGTGTTCATTATTTTAAAATACCAGATAATAGTTTAATATCCAGTGCAGAAAGCCCCAGTCAAAAAAATAACTCTTTTGTGTTGGAAACTAAATCAAACTCAATAGACGTTAAGATTTCTAGCGAGGCAGAAAATAATAATACTAAAATATTTTCTTTAAACAGTTCAGATCAAAAACAAAATTTATTTGAGAAAGTGTAATTATTAATAAGGATTATGGCAAAGGATAGAGCAAAGGTACCAACAATTAACATAAGCAACCAAAAAGCAGGTATGGCTTACGGTGGCGTTATATACTCTTCTGACGTCTCTGTTGGTTACAACGCAGAGTCAACAAAATTAAATATAAATGCTGTATTGGATACAAAGCTATCCAAATCAAGAAACTTTCTAATAACTAAAAACGATTTAGACTTAACATCTCCAGTAAATATAAATATAGCAGATAGTGAAATGTTTAGAAATATGTTTCTAACTTCCTATTCAATAAATACAGGAGTAGATAATAAAGTTTTAAATTTAACATATAGCGACGGATCCGTTCTTTTAGATAGAATTTTTGTAGGCTTGATTCACGAACACTTTCAAGTCAATAAAGAAAAGCATCTAGTACCTAACTTAGTTAAGTTTGATGTGTTTTGCCCTCAAATAGAACAAACTAATACTGGACCCGTCTGTAGTCAGGATGGCACCACTCTACATAAAGATGTTAAAGTTATGAAAAAACTAGCCTCGCCTACTGGCGTTGCAGGAAGACCTTATATGGTTTACCCTCAGAACAGAAATAATATTTGGGAGGGTGGCTACATGGTTTTAGGCAGAGAAGAGTTTAGTGAAGTGGAATGCGACATAAGAGATGTTAGCTATGGATTTGAAGATTTTTTATCAGCCTTGTCAGATGTTAAAAATGGATTTGGGATAGCTGTAGATTCAAGTAGATATATAAAAACAAAAGATTCGAACTTACTATTAAGGACTTATAGTGGAACAGTAAAAGATGTCTTACAAAACTGGGGTAACGATTTGAGTATATCTTATTATTGGGATTTTACTAAAGACTTTCCTACTCTAGTTATTATAAGTAATGCAGATAGATCAGTGGATGTGAAGGTTGATGAGACCGCAAGCGCGATAACAGCTTTAGATAAAGGCCAAGAGGGCGGGACTTCTAGCTCTAATCTTAGCGATATAGTAATTAACTCCAAGAACGAGAATGTTACGTTAGACGGAACATTCACTCAAGCGTTTTCTTCTACATTTAATGTAGGTCCTCGCGCTAAGACTGAATCAAAAAGGAAGACAAGCAAAATATACTTTGATTGCCAGACAATAGATTCTATCATAGCTTCAGGTATATCTTTAGGAAGAACCCCTCGAGATATAAAGACTAGTTGCGCTTTAGGTAAGTATGCGCCAGACTTAAGGGACGCTTGGAATGCAAGAAAGGCTATCATAACCCATATGAATTCTGGACTTGATGCCGCTAGGGGTTATTACAGAGCTATAGGTTTTGATGATATAATAGCTGTTAACTATGGAGGAGATTTGTCTAGGACTCAAACTAGACATATAATGGATACTGCTAACCTTACTCAATTAATAGGCTCACATTCCCCATCTAATGGAACTACAGAGCAAGCAATATCGGCAATGGACGGCTATAAAATGTTCATAGGCGTTTATGATGAGTCTTTAAAAAATTTAAGCACTTCTATAGAATCTGAGATAGCTGAAAGTTTCTTAGGCAGGCACTACCTGTATGGAGCTCCTAGATCAGAATCTTTAGACTTTACTGGAAGTAGCAAAATTCAAGAAACAACAGAAACGAAGCCTAGCTCTCAATACTACTCTTTAAACCAGCATTACAAAACTCCTTTAGCAAAGTTTGCAAAAAAAATACAAGACCTGAGGTTAAACAAAGCTTTAGAAACCGACGAAGTATACAGAAATAAATTGTATGATGAACTTAACCAAATGCAGTTTGATGCCTTAGACGAATGCAACCAGAAAAAGACAGACAAGAGTCTATATAAAGATGCATTTAAAAGAGGTTTTTATCATTTTGAAAGAGAGGCTCCTTGGGCAGCTTTCCAAGAAGATGTCGAGTCTTTACTTAATCCATACAAGCTATCTGCTAGGCCTTTTTTTGATGCTGGTGATAATTCTGGGGTTACTCATTTTAAAGATGATGTAAAAGAAAGGGTAAAGAGCCCCCTAATGAAAGAGTATGTGCCTTTCCATTCTGAACCCCCAATGCTTTCAACCGTATCTGCTATTATGCCTCCTAAGCTTCATCATATGATACTAGAAGGAGAGGCGACAGATAAAAAGTTTGTTATAGTTTTAGTAAAAGGGGATGATCCAGCTGGAACTGTCAGCCTTCACAAGATAGGAGATATTTTAATAGGCTACAATTTCAAAGGAGACGTTGTCGACTACGACAGATCTGGAAGAAAGATAAACCAAACAGTTGGTGGAGTAAGAAACCCTATAGAAGAAATAAACGCGTTAAGAAGTCTTTGTGATAGGCACACTAACGCAATGTCGGATATGGCGGCTGAACTTAAAACCACTTGCGAAAGAGATTTTGTTGAAGAACTTTGCTCTTCGAAATTGTTTGGTCAGGCTGATAAAACTTGCGGAGAAGCTCAGGCTATAGCGGACTCACTTTACGATTTAGAGTTGCAAACAGATAATAGAAAAGGTCGTAACGCAAAAGAAGGAATATACGCAGACTGCATAACATTAAGAAGAGTAAATAAAGATGTCGGCGTAGAAGCTTTTAGCTCCGCTAAGATAGGTAGTTTTGATAAAGGGGAGACGATAGCTACTCAGAAATTATATTCAGATGTAAAAGTAGGCCTCTCCGGCAGTGATAAAGTCGATATAATATACCCAAGTGAAAACGCTCACAATGGTATGTTAGTATATAATAGAGAAAGCACCATAACTGACCTTGGGGTGCGAAAAGTATTTGACCCAATAAATGGGGCAAGGGTTCCGATTAATAAGAGATCTTCTGCTGTTAAATATCAAGTTAAAGATATAACGCAAGATATAACAAGTGTTATAAATGAAGATAATAAACAAAAAATATTAGAAGGCGAAGTCCCTACAAATATTATCGCAGATGTTGATAATATACAAGGGCAAGAAGGAGACACTACTTATACAGAACTGCAGAATATGTCAGCCGATGCTTATCACCAAAGACTAAAAGGTAACGTCGCTGACTTGCAGGTAGAAGAACCAAGAAAGAGCTATACTTTTACTATATACGTCGATAGCGTAGGAGGCCTTAATACATTAATAAGTTATTTAAAACCAGAAAATGGATTAGAGTCTTTATCTATATCTATGAGTGAAGGAGGTTTTAGTATAAATGTCAACTTAAGTAATAGGGCTTCTGCAGATATTCAACTAGAGCAAATATATAGAAAAGTTGGGCCTGTGGCTAAAGAAGTCGGAGCTAAATTTTCAACATTAAGGTCGGTATAATGAGACTATCAGGAAGAAATATAAGGAGAATATATAGCGACGAAAGGCTAGCTTTTGAATTAGACATGGAGCTGACCGAGATTACCGGAGAAGCTTCTTTTGGTATATCTGGCTTAGCTGGCGCTACCCCAAAATCGACTCTCTTTAACTTCAAGAGCGGTAGAGTCTTTGACCCTAATGGAAACAATGTATATTCTTATCAAAGAAACACGCCCATTAATTTAAAAGGTACTTTTTTACCTACTACGTATGATTATTTTATAGACGATAATTTAATATCGTCTTTAGGAACTAAAAATAGTTACGCTATTGATAAAATATTTTTTGAAACAGAAGGCTGTGAAATAGAGCTAAATGATTTAAATTTTTATGGAGCAACAGGCACTATAGATTTAGCAAGAAATATGACTTTCGGTGCGAACATAAGCTCCGATAGTATAGGGTCAGCAGGAAGCGTAGGTAATGGTAACGTTGGCGATAGTAGTAACGTTTATGCTGGGACTTCAAAAGCTGGAGATTATTTAACTTTTTCTAATGCGGTAACTTTTAATCATAATCTTGATATAAAAGGAGACGTTGTATCTGGAGAAGTGACTTTAGGTTCTGAATTTTTTGAGTTTGATAACAGGGAGAGCTACTTAAAAACTTTAAGCGGAGTAGTGGGGAACGTAGGAAACGGAAGCAATATAAAAGACTTAAGTTTAAAAGCTAATGTAGATTTAACAGACGGATCTTACCCTATAGAAATAGACTTCTATACGACATTTGGAAATATAAGTCGTAGAGCTTTAATACTTGGAGGGGCAAACGATAACGCTAGTGGGGTAAAAGTAAATATACTAGGAGATGGCTATCCGTTACAAAGTGGTCAAAATACAACTAATTCTCTTTCTTCAAGTAATGGGGAACCTGTTAGCGGAGAGTTTGCTGTAGCTTACTCTGTTGACTTAGCAGAGGGAGACGATTCAACGCAAGGGATACCTTATAAAATATATCTAGAGCACGTAGAAGGAGACCATAATAAAAACTATTCTTTCATAACGGGAGTTGAATTAAGCGGAAGCGGTCTAGGTTATTCAGTTAGCCAATCCACTGTAAGAAAAGTAACTTTTAGAGTTGGAGATATAGGAGACTCTAATCCTGAAAATGTAAACGGAGCTACTTTTGGGTCAGAAACATCGGAAAGAGCTTCTGGCTTAATAAGTACTTCAGATGATTATAGCTCAATGATAACTGAAGCTAGTATAGATTCAATTAGAACGAACTTATATGTCGGCACAGATCAAGCAGTAGGAGCTTCTGTTTTTAATATAGAAAAGATGCAAGACGGGTATGTAATGACCCAATATAATAATGTTTCTGATATAGTAACTATTTTCGATACTAATTCAGACGAAACGATTACAGAAAAACCAAGCGGAATAGCTAAGGTATTTTCTTATAAAAAACCCGCTTCAGACTGGCAGCTTTTCACTGGAGAGTATGGACAAGATACGTCTACATATTTACAGCATACAGCAACAGGGATAAGCCAGACACCCTTAAGGAGATATAAAGGGACAGAAGATATATTTCTTGGGGCTGTAATTAAAGCAAAAAATTATGTTGATACTGACCCCATGGTGTATAATTTAGTATTCAGTGGCGCTGATGGCTATGGAGTTAAACATAGGGTTACTGGAACAGTAATGGAAACGGGATACGCAGTCCCTTTAGTACCTAAACTTTGATATGGCTGGATATTCAAAAAAAGAAAATGTTCGTAGAGTTATTGTAGTAGGAGTGGCGACCGAAGATAGTAAAGGAAACGCTGCAATATATACTGAAAATAGCAGCGCTAAAGCTATACCTGAAGATAGTGATTGGTCTGGATTAAATAAAGAATTAAGAGTAAAGCCTGCTATATATTTCAAAGATGCTGACGACCTTAGTCAACTACATTTTAACGTAAAAATACCTAAACATTTTTTTAAAGATGATAAGCTGGTAGCTTCCCCCGCTTATAAAAAAGGCGACGTTCTTCATGCTAAGCTTACTGGCCATGGAACCGAGGCTGGTTACATTGACCTAAACGTTGAAGGCAGGGGTGCGGGTGGTAATACCGTTGTAACTGAAGAGGGTTGCGCGAAATGGAGTTAATAATATGGAATTTTTCTCTAGCGTACCTTTGGTAGATCCGAAAGATTGTCCAGATAATGAAGACCATAACAGATTAGCACGTCAAGTAAATAATCGACTGACTAGGTCTGGCCCAGATTGCCTTTGGAGGGTTTTTTATTACGCTGACAGCATATTCACTGGAATGAGAAATACCGCTACTCCCGGTAGGCCTTTAGGAGTTAATCCGCCGGAAGACGAATGGTGGAAAATATACATGGCGATAGAATACCCTGTTGCTGCTACAGGAACAGGAAACTGGCCCCTTGCTCCAGCAGGTATGCCTCAAGGTGCTAACGTAATGAACCCGCTTAATGCCTACATATTCGGTAGGAAGACAGCGGAAAATAAATTCTTAGAAAAACAAGGGCCTTGGGCTGAAGGTAATTTATTCGATGATCTAGTCTCTTCTTCTAGAGCTGTGCTTAGTAATAAGCAATACTGGGAAGACTCTTTCAAGCAAAGAGGGGCGATAGCCAGAAACTTACAGTTTAACCCTGCGGATACTACGCCTTGGGAGGGATATTCTGTTTTTGGAGCAGGAAGAAGAATAGAGGCTAAATATTTGCCAAACCCGGAGGAGGCTGTATTCCTAAGCACAAGTCTTACGGCTGCTGCTGTATCTTCCGATAGATACTTTCAGGAATACGCAAGTCAACATGTCTATATGAGGTACCCTCCCGCTATACAAGGAGGAAAATTCATAAAATATATGCAAGCTAAAAACGCACCAGACGGCGTCCTTAAAAGAAAGAACGCTACTAAAGATTTATTGCAGTGGGCTCTTTGGTGTTATGTATATCATTTTAGAGGTTCGGAATCCCAAAGAAGTTTATTCTGCTCTAAAAAAGAGTGGAGCACAAAGGTAATAGATTATTTTACTACAGAAGAACATAAAAAATCATTAAAAATTCAACCAGAAGACAAACAAGGCCCGCTTAATATATGTAGAGTTGGATTTGATTTTTTTAAATATTTTACTAGACAAAACGTGTTTGCTCCTGCCTTAGGGATACCTACTAAATTCAAAGCGACTGATGCAATGGTGGCGCATAAAGGTTATTATGAGTTAGATGATTTAGGTAATATGAGAGTCGAGCCTTATAGAGTCAGCTTTGCGAGAAGTATAGCTCATCGGTCAGACAAAGGAGAAAGTGGAGGGTCTTTTGTTTTTTGTACTAGAAGCGGCTTAAACCCTGCCGCATTAATTAATTATGACGATTTATCTGTAGGAGACGGATTCTCAGAAACTTCCCCTTATGGAAAAACACTAAAATTCGAAAAAAATGAAGCGCTTACTCTTTCTTGTGATTATGATAGTTATAAGTCCAGCAGACAAGGTAGAGATTATTTAAATATTAACGAAATATCTGGCAAAGGAAAAAGTAATCACATAAAATCTTGTATAGCTGGATATTATATAGAAACAAATGCAATAGAAAATCCAAGTCTTGAATTTAAATTTAGAATAAAATCTGATAATAAAATAGTGCATGAAACAATAATAGCTGGAAAATATTCTTATAAAGTTAATAGAAATGGAGTAGGTGACCCAGCCTACATATATAATAAAATGTTTTATTTTAAAGAAGGTCTAGTCCCTAGTGGTAGCGGCAACTTTAAATTTGAAATAGTCCCTGTAGTAAGTGACCTTAGGTCTGAGAGTGGAGAAAAGATTATATCGTTAGGTGACCCTTGGTCTTCAACTGTTGCGTCTACCCATGCGCTTAATGTGTCTGGTACTAATGTAGTACAGCACAATAGCGAAACTTCTGAGAGGTCACATATTATTGATGCTAATCTTGCTTCCCAATTTTCAACAGGAGACATGGTAAGGGTAAAGTCTTTAAGAAAAAAAGAAAGCCAGAATAACCAACTAGAAGATATAACTACGCACTTAGAGTCCGGTAACGTTCTCTTTATAAGAAAAGAAGGTAATAAATTATACTTTTCTAAAAGACAAGATAATAGGCTTTTAGTAGGCGTGGATGGAGATAGTACTATAGCTATTTCCACTGGGTTTGCGAACATATATAACGATCTAGTTCACGACCCGACAGATAAATATAAAAACGAAAGAATAATTGTTGAGAAACTTACTCCTCCAACAAATGTCCTAAAAGTAAAAGTGGATCTTGCTATTCTTCAAAAAAGAAAACCAACTTTTCAAGACGCTTACGCTTTACTTAGAGTTACAACCGCCAAGCAAAATAGGAGAAACCCTACTTCGTCTATTATATTTAACGATGCGCCGGGAGTTGGTACTGTTGGTCATCATTTTTCAGAAGCTAATAGGGTCTTTAGAAACTATTTTAAATACGGTTCCGCTATGAATATATACGGTTCTTCTGCTGTGCCAGCTTTAAGAATGTATGTATCTGCAAATCCTATATATGAATCTATGAGAAAATTCATAAGTAAATTCATGCGTTTCGCTGATAGGCAGCAGTTGGTCAATTATACAGTAGAGGGCGGCAAAGGCGTTTTGTATTTTAAAAGATTTGCTTGGGGCTTGGCTAGAAAATATAAAGCTACTATTTTAAGAAATATGGAGCCTTCAATTGATCCTGCTGGTTGGTTTGTAGAGGACGACAAAAGCGAAGGCAAGCCGGGTCATTCTGCTTATACGCCCATCAGAGAAGATAAGAGTTACAGGGTTGCTTGCAACAGCGGAGGAAGCGTAACATATAATGGTCAATCTTATGGAAATAACCAGACTTTTGAAGGGGTGGCCGATAAAGATTATCTTGATGCTAACAATACAGCCGACCCAAAAACACAAGGCGCTTTTGAGGAAGACGGAATAAGTTTGGCTAATGGAAATACAGGAGATAACTTAAAGTACGTGACTAATGACTGGATAATGTTTATGACATCTTCTCATTACCACTGGGCTAACAGTAATATTTACAAACCTAGTGTTTATAACGATATAATGGGTTTCTTAAATAATAGGTGTCATCATAGATCTAAAGAATACGAGAACAGTTATGGCGACAAATACGACATGATTAGAAGCGAGCTTTTGAGAACACCAACGAGCCCAAGAAACACTCCGGGCCAGCTACAAATATTTCTTTCTAAAAGTTCTCCAAATTTTAATTATGTTTTTAACACAAACGATCCAGAACAAGGAAACGTGGAGCTTTATTCAGAGACAGGAGATGGCAGGTCGGACTACTTAAAGTCTTGCCCAGCGGTAAGTCGTAGGCCTTACAGGGTGACAAGTACAAAAATAGTCAATTCAAGAGGCGGAATTGGAGGCTTTAATCCATCTTCAGTAAAAATCGACGGGCGTCCTGTGTTTGACATAGTAAAGGTCACTTTAAACAAGCCATTAAAGGGCACAGGAAGGCTCTCAGTGGACTCTAGGGGTTGGGTGGGGGTATCACCCTCCCAGCTTAAAAAAGAGCCCTACAGGACCGATGAGAACGCCGTAATAGAGTATCTGCATCATAGTTTAGCTGGATATGGGTGCAAGAGGAATATGATAGGTGATTACGGGGCCGATTCTGAGGTTATTGAAGGTGACGGATACAGACCTTTTGGGGCTTGTTATCCTAGATTTTACTTCTTGAAGTTGATTCCTAGGGTTCCTAATGGTGCTCTTTTGGATAGCGAACCTTACGCTCAAATGGACTTTTACTTTAGGGCAATGAGCGGTGCCTTTCTTAATCCTTTTTCTGTTACTACTTTACAACCTAAAACAAATTGGAAATTTGGAGAAATAGCTTCTAGATCTTCAGAAGAAGACCCAACTATGTTTGATTACATAGATCCTAGGGAAATACAGTCATAGATAGTGTAATTATGAGCAAGGTTTAAGGTTAGATGGCCAACGAATTTAATAAAAAATTTATAGAAAAGTTTTTCCCCAATGAAACAGTTGGAGAAAACTATCCTAAAGTTAACTATAGACTGCGTCTTGCTGGCTTGACAACCTTTGAACCTTATTTTTCAGAAGCTTCCAAGCTTTCTTCGGAAACTGATAGCGAATACAACGCAAGAGTAAATACTTCTGGTAAGTTTTACGAAGAGCAAGAAATACTTTTAGATAATGTTGTTAATTCTGAAACTAATGTATCTGGTCTAGCTATAAATAGTGAATATAAAGATGGCAGGATACCGGAAACAATGTTGTATCTGGAAAAATGTATACTTTCAGATGATGAAAAATTTTACACTGTTCACCCTGTAAATCTAAACGATAAAAATTTTATTACTAATAGCTCTCCTACCGTAGTTTATCCTATAGGAGATATTCCTGAACAAACATCAGACGAAAGCAAAAAGAAAGGTTGGTATGTTTATAGGAAGACTACAGCAGTACAAAAACAGAACGGTAAACTAGTAGAGATTCGATCAGGCTGGAATAAGGTTCATGAGTTTAGCAGTGAAGACATTCATGCTTCTAATATAGATGAGAATGCAAATGTAGCTAGGAGATTTATTGATTCAGGTATATCAGGTTTTTCTGGCTGGACCAACGAAGTTTTTACAGATTATAAAATAGTAGATAGTGGAGCGGTAGAGAATCCAGATATAGATGATTACAAAACTAAACCAAGAACAATTAATTATTTAGCGGACCCTAATAAAGCATATACAATAGAAAGAAAGATAACAAGAGAAAGCAACCTAACAGAAGATAACCCTGCAACTTGGGAAGTCATAGAAACGGCTGCTACTTTTCCTTACAAAGACTCAGAAATTTTTAGTGAAATAGTAACCAAAGACTTAGACTTTGAAATTAGTGGTGTTTATGATGTAGTCGAGCCCTCTGGTATTTATGCTGAAGCAGAGCAAGACTTTTTTGAAATAGATTTGATTGAAGACTGGGGTAAGTCAGAGAAAAAAGATTATACATTTAAGCAAGATACAAAAGATTTATTATTTAAAAGCGGAGAGAGTTTAAGGGTCACTCAAAAAGGAGTTTCTTTTTACAGTCCTCCAACTCCAGTCTCAACAGTGGAACAACACAATATAATGGGGACTGTGGAGATGGCTTTCTCACCTAGCATGACTGGTATTGGTGGCTCCGTAACCGGTGAGGAAAATTACAAAAACTTTTATGAGTTAGAGTATCAGCTTATTCCTAAAGACAGACCTTCTAAAAAGTTGTATTACGCAAAACCTCAAGACGGTCAATCTTTAAGTGCTGGCGATTCTGTGTTTCTAAATACAGGTATAAAATCTGATAACGAATATGATCCTATAGAAATTGACGTATTTGGAAATAGTATAGAAGAGGTAGACAGTATAACACCAAATATAGAAGACTCTGTCTCCGCCCAAAGAGAACAGTTTATAGGCCCTTCAATAAACTCGGGGCTTTTTTATTCTTTAGAAGCTCAAGAGGTTGCTAGTTCAGAGGGAAGTGGGATAGGTTACTCTAGTTATATGTCTGGAGAGCTTTATTTGACAGTACCTAAAGGCGGCTACAATTCTGTTGAGTCAGACGAAATAAATTCAGTCTATTCTGCTGGAGAAATAAGAAGCACGTTTTATCAGGGAGACCAAACTTACGGCGACGAAGAAGTTAATTACGCTTTGACTGAATACAGAAGCTTTGACCCTAATGTAAATACTGATGAAAGATACTATTACGATAAACCAAGAGATATAAGAATTAGTCAAGAGTCTCTATGTTCAGGATATGCAGCTTCTGAACTAGGCGATAGAGAGGCAGGAAAGATTAAAATTCTTGATTATGACTACGAAAGCAAAAACATTTTAAGAAACGCAAAGCTTCTCAATATAGAAAGAGAAGATGGATCCATAAAAATAGACAATTTAAAATCAAACAAAGCCGAGTTTGAAAGAGGAGTTAATTTATTCTTTGAAAAAAATTACTTAGGAGAGTTAACTATATTAGCTACTGGACAGAATCAAGAAGAAGATACAAAGTTATTAAAAGAAATAATTAGGCAAGCTAAATCTAGTGACCTAGGTGACTCTACTAAATTTTATTTAGAAAGAGATATATATATCGATTCCGATGTAAACACGCAAGCTAACACAAACTCTCCATCTGTCTTGTCTTCTAAACAAGGACAGTCTTTAAGTCCTTTTTCTATAACTCCATCAACAAGAAACCCTGACGCAGTTGGGGAGGAAAAGTTGTATATGACTCAAGTCTATCAAAAAGATAAAGCTTCAGATGCATACCCCTTTAATGATCCTAGCTATTTCTTAATTAACAATAAAGTAAATGATCAGTTTTATTACAACAACAATGAAAAATATGAAGTTACTGATATAGATTTAGTTAATATAGAAAGTGTTTTTACTTATCAGCCGGACAATTTTAAATGCGATGTACTAAACAACAGTGTTGATCCTGATTATGAGGCGGTCAGCTCTCTTGTCTATAGGGGTGTTTCTATAACAGGAAATGCTAATCCGGGAACTCTTGTGGTAGCTGGAAGTACTGCCGGGGTCAGGTCTATTACTCTGCCAGCTAATCCAGATGTCTACTATGAAATACAAGGAAGATATTCCAATGGAGATTGGTTTGATGTTTGTCCAGCCTTAGAAACACAAGGCGCTGGTAATGTTACAAAGAGTTTAAATAGCGCTGGTTTCACTACTGACACAAGCTTAGAGGTTAGGGCTCTAGAGTGGGACAAAGCGAATATTACAACAAATAAAACAAGAGTAAAAGCCAAGAATGAATCCCCAGACAGTTTGATACTAAAATCTGCAGCAAGCAACTCTATTTATGATTGGTCTAAGTTTGAACATAAAATAACTAACACTTCTGTAACTACGACTTCAGACACTATCGCAACACTTGACTCTAGTGGCAATACAGTTAACAATAGCATACAAGCTATGGTCTTTGATGCTAGCGGAGATAAACTTGATTTAGGTAGCCATAGATCTTTTAATATTTTAAAAGGAGACTTCTCTTTAGACTTTTGGGTTAAGTTAGATAATGTATCTGGAGAACAACAAATACTAAAAAAAGAAGGTGTTGTAGAAGTCAAAAAGACATCAAATAGCGAAATACAATTTAAAATAAAAAACAAAATAATAACATCAAGTGCTTTGTCTGGTTCTTGGGCTCATGTTGCTGTGTCAGCTAGGTTTAATAGAGTTTCTAGATATATGGATTTAAGCTTGTTTGTTAATGGAGAAAAAGAATCAACTATTTCAGAAATTGAATTTAATGAGCTAAGCAATAGAAATAAAAATTCTTTAATAATAGGAGAAGGTTTAAGAGGTAGGATTTATGGTGTCAGACTATATGTTGGTAGGTCATTATTTGATGCTAATTTTACGCCATCTATAACGCTAGAAAAAGAAGAAATAAAAAGAGCTTACAAACTTTTAAAATTTAAATCAAGAAGGACGGTAGAGCCATCAAACTGGATAACAAATAAAAATAGTTTTAATAATGTAGCCCCGCCTGACGATTACAAAGATGGAGTTAGCGAAGAAGACACCTACCATATGAGCGAATGGTTAGCTGCCTCGTCAGAGTCCGACAATATGGGTGTTAGTTCCAATAGGGCTATGATAAATTATCTTAGGAGTTATGCTTACGTTGCGCCAAATAATCCTCATATAAACAAAAATTACGAAGGAACCCCTATAACATCAACTAAAGATATAGATGATATAAATTTTGAAAATTATACCTACGTAGAGCAGCAAGAGGGGTCAGACAAATCTGCTTCTCCCGCACCATATCTTTATGAAGATATTTCTGGAGGAGATGTATCTTTGATTAGGTCTAATATAAAAGGAGGAAATGACATTCAGCCTTCTAATAGCAATTTAGACGCAAAAGCTTTTTCGTCTGGCTCAAGGATAAGAGTAACAAAATATGTATATAGAATATATACAAAAAACGCAGTTGTCGTTGGCGACTTGGGTAGGAGTGATTCTTATGGTTCTCAATATGGATGGGATTACAAATTACAATATTCTACAGATTCAGGATCTAATTGGACAGACATAGACGCAACGGAGGTATCATTTTCTGAAAGATTATTTTACAATAACGAATATACAGATTCCACCGCTAACTCTTTTAACAACACTCAAGTAGTTAATTCTATACCATGCGTTATAATAAAGAGTGATATAACTAGAAAACATGAATTAGGCTCAATTGAGTTTAGGATAACGAAAAAACAAAATGTAGAGCTATCAAATGATTTAACTAAGGTGGTAAAGAAATTAAACTTTTTACCATTAGATGTTTCAATGCCTACTAGCGAGACTCTTGTTAACATGACGCAGCAGGCTGCTAAGACGGTTATAGATTCAGCTGGGGATGCTGTTGTTACTCTTGATCCGACAAGAGAATACTATTTAATAAAGGACGCAAACGAAAGTATACATAAAGATTCAACTAATGAATTAAAAATAGATAACTTAGGTACTGACGATAACGGTAATGTTATATCTGATGAGTCCTCTTTAACATCTAAGCCTATAGCTTTAGCTGGCTTGAGCGGAGTAAGGGTTCGCAAGAATGGGGGCTTTAGTAATAATATAAATAATATTAACACAGTGTTGGGACCTAAACCTAGCGGTTTATTATTAACAAGAAAAGAAGATAGTCACTTAGGCTCTCAAAGAGAAGCAGAGTTGTTTGAACTAGCGCCGGACCAAACAAGAACCTTTATAACACCTTCTGTAACAGGAAGCCACTTTGATGAATTAAAAGACAATAGTGATAAGATAATTAATTTTTCTTGTTCTTCTGCTACTACTGGTGAAGCAGAGACATCAGCAATTACTAATATTAGTAATCTTAGTTTTTCTCCTGTAGATAATTTTTATAATTCACCAATTATAACTAGCGACTTAACAGCAACAGAAGACGACGAAGGAAAAACTTTTATAGTTTCAGGTGCGAATGTTGGTTTAGGTAATGTTGGGGCTGGAGTATTAAATATAGCAGCTTCTGACGGAAGCGTAGAAACACCTATTCCTGTCGCTTCAATAACAAACACAAACGATCCAGTTGTCGTGGAGGATTGCTCTAAAGTTACTATAGCTGGCAGCGCTACTAATAACGTAATTAATCTTTCGACTGGTGACCTTTCGGTCACTAATGGTAGCGTAAATAATAATGCCATAATAATTGAGCACGACAAAATAAGACCAACAACTAGTGACGCTAACACAACAGGCGTAATTGATTGCAGCGCAGATTTAATATTACCGGATGAATTATCTAATAACCAGCATATAACTTTTCTTAACGCGACTAACTATGAAACTAAGGTCTTAGCAGAGAACTCTGGTCACACAATTAACTCTAAGCTAACAGATTATATACCACCTAAAGCAGCTAGGAAATTTACTTACAATGCTAATAATTGGACTGCAAGTGATATCGATGTTATCAAATACAATCAGATTAATCTAACTAACTCTGATTTCAACTTAGCTGGTAAGACTATTGTTCATAATGAAGACGTAGATGTTTATATAACTGGATCTATTAGTAATGGGAGATATGTTAATATAGTAAGAAATCAAATAGAAAATTTTGATATAGAGGGAAGTAAGGAAGATTGGGTTGTTCCGGTAATGAGGATTTTCCATAACGGAGTGCTTAAATATACTGCTCCCGGTAATAGCTTAGGAACTAGAATTAAATATAACGGAACTAACTTTGAGTTCAAAGATATCAAGCCTATAATATTCAACCAAATAGCTGTGGGTCAAGAGGATTCTGATAAAGTCTTTACCTACTCTGGAGAAGAGGGTATGGTGGAGTTTAAGTTCGCAGAGGGGGATTACCTTGAAAATTTTGAAATATTCTTAACTTCAAAAAAGGATTCAGAAGAAGATGTCTTTATAGGTTTGGAGTCAGATAATGAATCTGTTAAATTTGTAGATAAATTTGGAGACGATGTAGGTTTTTATTTTCAGACCCCTCTATCTAAAGAAAGAGTAGTTTCCATAAAGAAAAAGAATGACTATGTTTTTACTATAGAAGAAGTAGATCAGTCAGATAGATATAAATTTGAACAACCGGCCTCTGCTAACCAGCAAGTTATAATTAACAGGAGTGAAAACTTTGGTTTAGAGTTGCCTACTATAAATGACAATACTTATACAAAAGGTTTCGATTTAGTGCTTTGTAATATGGCTGCTGATAAAGCCAAGGTCTCATTACCTAAAGCGGCTTCTTCTGACGGCGACAGAATTGATGTAGCTGAAGTCAGGCAATTTAGGTCTTCTAACTATGT
>Ga0114933_10000848_pt1 | contig 35878 bp, 29 predicted proteins | sample 4SBtaG_FD_89691 | JGI IMG/M metagenome (GOLD analysis project Ga0114933, IMG submission 89691) | Deep subsurface microbial communities from Kolumbo volcano to uncover new lineages of life (NeLLi) - 4SBTROV12_W25 metaG | ecosystem: Environmental > Aquatic > Marine > Volcanic | place: Kolumbo... | reverse complement strand
CCAGCACAGGGGTACCCGCCGCCTCGTTGCCGTGAATGGTGGCCAGCAACATCACCGTCTCGGAGCCAGAGCCCACGACGTGGTAGGGGATCGGCCGTCCCTCGATGGTGTCGTCGACGATGCGTCGCCGACCCGGGGAGGGGGCTCGCTTCTTGGCGGGCGCGTCGTGGGGGCCCTCATGGTTCGTGTCAGCGAGGCTGGCATCCACAACGGTCGGGCTGCTGGGCAAATCAAGGCGCTCGGCGGTCGGCCAAGGCTTGGTGGAGGCGCTGAGGCAGCCGCCGCAGAGCAGGGCCAGCGGGAGGGCCGCGGTCTTCCAGCTGAGCAGGCTGCCCGCGGTCACCGTCGAGGCCTCCACGCGGCAAGGTGGCTTGTCTGGAATGAAGGAAGCATGGGCAGCTGCCCAGTGTGCGGGGCCAGGGGGCCAGCCTCCACCGTCGGGGTGTGGCGCGGCCGCAGACCTGGCGCGGTGGGACAGGCGACCGGCTTGACTTCTCGAATTCAGGCGCTAACGTAATGCGTAATACACATACACGGAGGTTCAATTCATGAACACATGCTGCAGTTCCATCGATTCTGCTCAGATCCAGACCCTCGCACGGACTCTCGCCGAAGTGCTGCCCAACGCGGCTTCCTCGGCCGCGAGCTGTGAACCAGGGGAGTGTTGCTGTGAGGCTGGGTCCTGCGCTTGCGTGGTGCCCGTCGTGGTGGTTTGCCTGCCAGGGGCGGCGTCGTGAGTCCCGCGGGCCTGGACCTCAGCGCGATCCTGGCCCGCGTCCAGGCCGGCCTCGTCGAGGCCGGCCTGGATGTTCAGGTCGCGGGTGATGAGGCCAGCTGCTGTGGTGGCGCCTCGGTGAAGGTGGTCTGCGTGGCACCGGGCTTGCGCGACTCGGTGGAGCAGATGGGCCGCTCGCCCCGTGATCAGGTCGTCATGGTACGGGTCGACGAGAGCACCAGCTCCGACCTGGATGCCTGGGTCGAGACGGGGGCGGTGAAGAGCCGTTCGGAGGCGGCGGCGCTGTTCATCCGCGAGGGGCTCGGTGTGCGCGCCGATGAGCTGGCCCGTCTCCGTGAGGCCCTCGCAGATGTGGAGGCCGCTCGAGGCCGCCTGCGTGCCCAGGCCCAGGAGATCTTCGGCGCAGGTGGCAAGGAGGACCTCCAGCCGGACGACCCTGAAGGCGACGGCGGCTAAGGGCCAAGGGGGCCGAGAGCCCCACGGTCGCGGATGGAGTCGGCTGTCACTTGGACCCATCCTCCGCCGGTACCTACAATCAGCGGCCCGCAACGACTGGCCAGTACTCTCGTGGTGGCCTTGGGGCCCCGAGAGGCCTCATCGGTTGTCCCTTGCGGATCGGCCCCGCCAGGAGAGCGCTCCATGACCTCGTCGTCCCATGTCCTCGATGATCTGGCCGTGGCTCCGGTGGACGCCATCGCCCTGGAGGGGCGGGCCGCTGAGCTGGCCAGTCGCTCGATCAAGAAAGAGTCGAAACGTCAGGGGCTGCTCATGGCCCTGTCCATGACCGATCTGACCACGCTTGAGGGCAAGGACAGCCCGGGCAAGGTGGCCGCCTTGTGCCGCAAGGGCATGCGCCCCGCGCCGGGCCTGCCCCCCGTGGCCGCCATCTGCGTCTACCCCGACCTGGTGGCTCAGGCCTCCGGGCTGCTCTCGGGCTCGACCGTGGCCGTGGCCTCCGTGGCCACTGGCTTTCCGTCGGGACGCACGGACCTCTCGGTGAAGCTCGACGAGACCCGTCGCTGCGTCGAAGACGGCGCCGACGAGGTGGACATGGTCATCGATCGGGGCGCGTTCCTCGCCGGCGACCTGGCCCTGGTCTACGACGAGATCGCGTCCATCAAAGAGGCCTGCGGCAAGGCCCACCTCAAGGTCATTCTTGAGACCGGCGAGCTGGCCACCTACGACAACGTGCGCCTGGCCAGCGAGATCGCCATGCAGGCCGGGGGCGATTTCATCAAGACCAGCACGGGCAAGGTGGCGCCCGCGTCCACCATGCCCGTGGTGCTGCTCATGCTTGAAGCGGTGCGAGATTTCTATCTCTCGACGGGCCACATCGTGGGCGTGAAGGCGGCGGGGGGCATCAAGACCTCGAAGCAGGCTCTGCGCTACCTGGCCATGATCAACGAGACCGTGGGCGATCTCTGGCTCACCCCCGAGCGCTTCCGGTTCGGCGCGAGCTCGCTGCTCAACGACCTGCTCATGCAGCTGGCCCGCCTCGACTCGGGCACCTACCAGCGTCCCGAAGACTTCAGCAAGGATTGATGCCATGACACCGCGCACATCGCAGCAGAAGTCTGCACAGAACGGCCAGCACCCAGGCGGCGGAGCTGACGATCGCCCCCAGCTGGTCTTCGGCGAGCGTTGGACCTACGCGCCCGCGCCCCAGTCCACCGATCACGTGACCCTCCGCGAGCGCTACGATCTGTTCATCGACGGCGCTTGGGCGGCCCCCAAGGGACGGCGTTCGTTCGATACCGTGAACCCGGCCACAGAAGCGACGCTGGCCCGGGTGGCGCAGGGTGGGCAGGCCGACGTGCACAAGGCGGTCACCGCCGCCAACCGTGCCCAGCGCGAAGTGTGGGGGCCCATGGCTCCTCGAGATCGGGCCCGCTACCTGTTTCGCATCGCCCGGCTGATTCAAGAGCGCAGCCGCGAGCTGGCCTGCCTCGAGTCGCTCGACGGCGGCAAGCCCATCCGCGAGAGCCGCGACGTCGATGTGCCCCTGGCCGCCGCGCACTTCTTCTATCACGCAGGATGGGCCGACAAGCTGCACCTGGCCTTCCCCGGCAGCAAGACGGCGCCCGTGGGCGTGGTGGGCCAGATCATCCCCTGGAACTTCCCCCTGCTGATGGCCGCCTGGAAGATCGCACCGGCCCTGGCCTGCGGCAACACGGTGGTGCTCAAGCCCGCCGAGACCACGCCCCTGACCGCGCTGCATCTGGCCCAGATCTTCGAGCAGGCTGAGCTGCCAGACGGCGTGGTGAACATCGTCACCGGCGACGGGCGCACGGGCAGATGCCTGGTCGAACACCCGGACGTGGACAAGGTGGCCTTCACCGGCAGCACGGCCGTGGGCCAGCAGATCCAGCGCACCCTGGCGGGCACAGGCAAAGACCTGACCCTCGAGCTGGGCGGCAAGGCGGCCCACATCATCTTCGACGACGCGGCCCTCGATCAGGCGGTCGAAGGCATCGTCAAGGGCATCTTCTTCAACCAAGGGCACGTCTGCTGCGCAGGCTCGCGGCTCTTGGTGCAGGAGTCGATCCACGATGAACTCATGCGCCGCCTGCTGACGCGCATCGATCGCATTCGTGTGGGCGATCCCATGGACAAGAACACGGACATGGGCGCGATCAACAGTGGCGAGCAGCTGCAGCGCATCAAGACCCTCGTCGAAGCTGGCGAGGCCGAGGGCTGCGTGTTGCATCAGTCGAGCTGCCGGCTGCCCAAGAAGGGCTTCTGGTTCAAGCCGAGCGTCTTCACCGACGTGAGCCTGAGCAACCGCATCGCTCGAGAAGAGATCTTCGGCCCGGTGCTCAGCGTGATGACCTTCCGCACGCCGGACGAAGCGGTCGAGAAGGCCAACAACACGGCCTACGGACTCTCCGCCGGCATCTGGACCGACAAGGGCGCGCGCATCCTCTGGATGGCCGAGCGCATGCGCGCCGGCGTCATCTGGAACAACACCTTCAACCGCTTCGATCCCGCCAGTCCGTTCGGCGGCTTCAAGGAGTCTGGCTTCGGTCGCGAAGGCGGACGCCAGGGTCTGCAGGCCTACCTGCGCTTTCACGACGACGTGCTCGTCCAGGGCTGAGCCCGATGCCAACAGGAGACGACGCCATGCGCGTGTCAGTGAAGAAGACCTACAAGCTCTACATCGGCGGCAAGTTTCCCCGCAGCGAGTCGGGGATCACCTTCGAGCCCAGCGGCGCGCCCGGCGTGAACGTGGCTCAGGCGTCCCGCAAGGACCTGCGCGAGGCGGTGGTGGCGGCCCGCGGCGCCCTCAAGGGCTGGTCTGGCCGCACGGGCTACAACCGGGGGCAGATCCTGTATCGCCTGGCCGAGATCATCGAGACCCGTGCCAACGCGCTGATCGATGAGATCAGGGCATCCAGCCGCAAGTCACAGGCCGCCGCCGAGAAAGAGGTCGAGGCGGCCATCGATCTGGTGACCTGGTACGCGGGCCTGCCGGACAAGTTGCAGCAGCTGCTCGGTGCACAGAACGAGGTGTCCGGACCCTTCTTCAACTTCTCGGTGGTCGAGCCCACGGGCGTGATCTGCGCGGTGGCGCCCGAGACGTCTGGACTGCTGGGTGCCCTGGCGGTCTCCGTGCCGCTCATCGCCGGCGGCAACACGGTGGTCTTGCTGCTGAGCGAGGCCTCGCCGCTGGTGGGGCTGGCGCTCGGCGAAGCGTTGGCGGTGAGCGACGTCCCAGGGGGCACGCTCAACCTGCTCGCCGGGCACCGAGTTGACCTGCTGCCGCAGATGGCCAGCCATCGCGACGTGGACGGGCTGCTCCTCGCGGGCGAGCCCGACAGCGCTACAGGCACCGCTGCAGCCGACGCGGTCAAGCGCGTGCGCTGGGCCCAGCTGTCCGAACGAGACTGGTCCCGGCTGGACAAGCTCACCAGCTTGCATTGGGTGCGCCCGTTCATCGAGGTCAAGACGCTCTGGCACCCGAAGGCTCCCTGAGCCTGACCGAACGTCCCAGCACACAGCCCCCGGGCACTCCACACACAACACCACACACAACAGAGGATCTCCCATGACCGATTCTGTCAGTCGTCGCCAGTTGTTGCGTGCCGCTGCGGGGGCCGCGGTGGTCTTGCCGCTCGTGGGCTCGCTGGGTTGTGCTGCGCCGAGCCGGCGTGTCACCAAGGGCCGGCTGCGTCACGGTGCCGTGGGTTGCGGGGGCATGGGCGGGCATGATCTCTCGCAGATCTCCGACCACCCCGACGTCGACGTGGTCGCCCTCTGCGACGTGGATGCCAACAACCTCAAGGCCGCGGCGGCGCTGCATCCCGACGCCCGGCTCTACAGTGACTGGCGTGAGATGCTCGCGGCCGAAGACGGCGCCCTCGACAGCGTGCACGTCTCCATCCCCGATCACATGCACGGGCCGGTCATGGTCGAGGCCCTGAACCGCAACCTGCACGTCTACGGACAGAAGCCCCTGACCCGCACGGTGTCCGAGCTGCGCGCAGTGGTCAATGCGGCCCGTCGCGCGGGGGTGGCCACACAGATGGGCATTCAGAACCGGGCCAATCCTCCCTACCTCCAGGCCTATCAGCTGTTCTTGCAGGGACACATCGGCAAGGTGCATGAGGTCCATGTGTGGACCGACCGACCCATGGGCTGGTGGCCCCAGGGCGTGGGCCGTCCCGAACAGGTCGACCCGGTGCCCGAGGAGCTCGACTGGGACCTCTGGCTTGGCGTGGCGCCCGAGCGCCCCTTCGCTGCCAGCAGCTATCACCCCTTCGCCTGGCGGGGCTGGAAGGACTTCGGCACCGGCGCCCAGGGCGACATGGCCTGTCACCTGATGGATCCTGCGCTGTGGTTCCTCGAGCTCGGACGGCCGAACCGCTTGCGCAGCGACGGCCCGCTGCCGAACAACGAGACCTACCCGCTCTGGTCGCGCATCCACATGGAGTACGCGGCCACGAAGCACACCACGGCGGGGCCGTTGCAGCTGACCTGGTACGACGGCGGCCGCAAGCCCGACGCCGTGCTCGAAGAGTGGGGGGCGGGGCCGGATGTGTACGCCAACGCCTGCCTGTTCATCGGCACCGAGGGCGCGTTGCTGGCCAGCCCCTACGACACGGCGCGACTGCTCCCAGAGGACCGCTTCGTGGACGTGCCCCTGCCGGCGGCCGAGAAGTTCAATCACTGGCACGACTGGGTCGACGGCTGTCTCGGTCGTGGCGTTCCCAACGCGCCCTTCGAGTACGCGGCCACGCTCTCCGAGTCGGCGCTGCTGGGCAACGTGGCCCTGCACTTCCCCCACGAGACGCTGGAGTACGACGGGGAGGCACTGCGCTTCGCCGGGCGGCCTGAGGCGGACGCGCTGCTCTATCCGAACTACCGCAAGGGTTTTCAGCTGCCAGGCTGATGGTCTGGCGCCGTCGGGCTGGACCGGGCTTGGTGGTGAGTTGGGCGGGAGGCCCGCGGGGGCTCGTGCGCAACAGCTGCTCTGGCGATTGGGGCTGCCCTTGCTGCCACTGCCAACAGCGGGACCACCACTGGCGACGGGCCGCTTTGACTCCGGCCAGGGCCGTGCCAGGGTGCTTGCATAGGTCATCACACTCACTCAGAGGAACACACGATGAACAGCTCGTCCCTAGGAACCGCCTTGGTCGCCCTGGTCGCAGGGCTGATCGGCGCCGGCACTCTCTTCATGATGCAGTCCCTCGATGAGCAGCCCGCCCGAGACGGCGGCGCCGTGACGGCCCAGCAGATCGTGTCCCTGCAGCGACAGCTCACGGACGTGCTCGACGGCCAAGGCGATCTGCAGCGCCGCCTGCAGCAACTCGAACTCGACGCCCTGCGTGGACGGCCGGAGTCGGCTCCACCCATGCCGCTCCTGGGCAGCCCCGAGTCCGTGGCCGCAGTACAGGAGCAGCTCTCCTTGCTGAACGACGCCGTATCCGAGATGAAAGGCGAAGACGGTCCGGCGATGTTCACCATGGGTGACGTGAGTGACGCCCTGCAGGCGATCCGCGATCAGGAAGACGAAGATCGTGACGCGGCCCGGGAGCTACGTCGGGAGGAACGTCTCGAAGAACGCCTCGCTGCAGTGGCCAGCGAACTCTCCCTCGATACCTATCAGCAGCAGCAACTCGGGGACGCGGCGCGGCTCTCCATGGAGACCATGGACACGACCATGAGCGAGGCTCGTGAGTCTGGCGACTGGGGCAGCATGCGCGACGCCATGGAGACCTCACGCACCAGCTTCGAGGCGGCGACCGCCTTGTTTCTGAGCCTCGATCAGCAGACCTCCTTCACCGAGATGGGCGGGCTGCGGGCCCTGGGCGGTTTCGGCGGTGGGCCTCCCGGTGGTGGCTTCGGTGGGCGGAGATCCGGTCGCTGAACAGGCACGGCGGTGAACACCCTCGACCCTGAACGTCTGCTGCGCTCTGCGGTGGGCCGATGCGCCCTGGGCCTGGTCCTGGTGGGTGTGTTGTCCCTGGGTTCGACGTATCAGCTCGACGTGATGCTCGCTTCGCGGGGGCGAGACGTCGACTTCGGGGACGAGTTGCTACGCCAGCTCTTGCAGTGGGGGCTGTGGGGCGTGGCGGCCTGGCCCGTGTCTCTTGCGGCGGGCGCGCTGTGGCGGCGTCTGGGCCCTTGGCCCCTGTCGTTGCTGCTCACGGCCCTGCTCACCCTGGGCTTGGGCTGGGGGCACGCGGCGCTGGCGGCGTCGCTCAGCGAGAGCCTGCTGCCCTTTCCTCTGCGCCCGGTGAGCGAGAACCCTGACCTGTCGCGCAGTGAGCAGCGGGGTGAGCGGCTCGGCCATCCGCCGTGGGGCAGTCGGGGCCCGCCCTTTGCCATGCGCGGCGCGCGAGTGTCCCGCAGCGTGGTGCAGTGCGGGTTGCTGTTGGGCTTGATCGGGGGCTGCCAGATCTTCCTCTCGATTCGTCGAAAGGAGCGTCGTGTGGCCGCCGCCGAGCTGTCTGCGGCCAGCGCTCGCGAGCATCTGGTGGCCGTGCAACTCGACGTGTTGCGCGGCCAGGTCCACCCGCACTTCTTGTTCAACGCCCTGCACGCGGTGGGCGGGTTGGTGCGCGAGGGCCAGGACGCTCGGGCGCTGAGTACGTTGGCGTCCCTGAGCGATCTGCTGCGCTCCAGCCTCGATCTGGGCGGGGAGCAGCTGGTCAGCCTGGGGGACGAGCTGTCCCTGGTGCAGCGCTACATCGACATCGAGACGATCCGCTTCGGCGATCGGCTGAGCTGGCGCACCGACATCGACGAGGCGGCCCTGGCAGCGAGCGTGCCCAGCCTGCTCTTGCTGCCCTTGGTGGAGAACGCCGTGCGCTACGCGGTGGAACCTCGCGCGACAGGGGGCCAGCTGGTCTTGAGTGGGCAGCTCGACGGCGGCGAGCTGCTGCTCGAGTTGTGGGATGACGGGCCGGGCTTCAGCGAGGAACAGCTCGCGGGCGCGCCTGCTGCCGACGACGGCGTGACGCACCTGGGATTGTCCAGCACGAGAGAACGGCTGCAGATGATGTACGGCGAGGCGAGCACCTTCGCGCTGGGCGCAGCGGCGGGCGGCGGTGCACTGGTGACCGTGCGCTTGCCCGGGGCCGGGGTGACGTCGTGACCCCTCTGCGGGTGGTCATCGCCGATGACGAGCCCATGGCCCGTTCGACCCTGCGTCACTTGTTGGAGGCGTCCGCAGACGTGAAGCTGGTCGCCGAATGCGCCCATGGCAGGGAGGCCTTGGAAGCACTGGAGACGCACAAACCGGACATCTTGTTTCTCGATGTGCAGATGCCCGAGCTCGACGGCTTCGGCGTGTTGTCCGCCTTGCAGCCTGAGCAGATCCCCGCTGTGGTCTTCACCACGGCCCATGATCGCTACGCCCTGGCCGCCTTCGACGTGGCGGCGGTGGACTACCTGCTGAAGCCCTTCGACGACGCCCGCTTCGCCCAGGCCTTGCGTCGTGCTATGACTCGTGCTCGTGAAGGCAGCCAGGCGAGCTCTGCGGGTCTGGCGCGCCTCGCCGTGCACCACCTGGGCCGGGTCGAGCTGCTGGACGTCGACTCGATCTTGTGGATCGAAGCGGCCGACCAGTACGTCAAGTTGCACACGGTCGACGGGGCCCAGCTGGCGCGGTTCTCCATGGCGCACCTCGAAGAGCAACTCGACGCTGCGGCCTTCGTGCGCATTCACCGCTCGGCGCTGGTCGCGCTCAAGTGCGTGGTGCGTCTGGTGCGCGAACCGTCGGGCACGGGCCAGGTGCTGCTCAATGATGAAGCCCAGACCTGGCTGCCCGTGAGCCGCAGCCGCATGGCCATCCTGCGCAAGATGCTGGGCTGAGGGCCAAGGCGCCCTGGCATGGGGCGTTGGCATGGGCCAAGCTGTCGCCATGGCTACTCTTCGAATCGTCGTGCCCGTCTTCTTGCTCGCCTTGGCGCTGACCTCTGCCAGGTCACCGAGCGTTGGTCCGCTTGTTCAGCCGCTCGCTCCAGCTGCCCCTGCGTTGGGCGTCGCGGTGGAGGCCCCTGCCCCAGCGCTGGAGGTCGAGCCCTTGGCCCCGGGGCTGTGGCTGCTGAGCGGTGGCGGGGACGGCAACGTGTTGGTGCTCTCGGGCGATGACGGCACGGTGCTGATCGACTCTCGCGCTCCAGCCACAGCCGCCGAGCTCGTCGCCACGGTCGACGGTCTCGACCTGCCACCCGTGCGTTGGGTGATCAACACCCACTATCACGAGGACCACCGCGGCGCCAACGCCCACTACGCCGAGCAGGGCGCCCTGGTGATCAGCCACGGCGAGGCCCGTCGGTTGATGCAGCTCGAAGAGAAGATCGAGATCATGGGTTGGTCCCTGAACGCAGCGCCCAACGAGGCCCTGCCCCGGCTGACCACCACGTCGCCCATGACGTTGTACGCCGCCGGACACACCCTGCGTCTGTTGCCCCTCCCCGCTGGACACACCAGCAGCGACATGGCCGTGTTCATCGAAGACCTGAACGTGCTCCACGCTGGCGATCAGTTCGAGCTGGCCGCGTACCCGTTCCTGGACATCTGGCACGGCGGCAGCCTGGACGGGCTGATCCACGGCGTCAGCGAGCTGCTCAAGATCGCCGACGGCGACACGGTGATCGTGCCCGGCCACGGTCCCAGCTCGCGTCGGGAGACGTTGCATGGCTACCGGTCCATGCTCGTGGGGGTGTCCGAGATGATCGACGATGCAGTGGCCGACGGCTTCGATCTGGAGCAGCTGCAAGCGTCCAACCCCACCGCGGTGTGGGACGACCGCTGGGGCGGGGCGCAGAGCGGTCGTCGCTTCGCTGCCATCGCGTTTCTCGAGGCGACGGGTCAGCGCTGAGGGTCTGCAGGCTGAGTGCGGGGTTTCGGCTTTGGAGTTGGGCTCAGAGCCGGGGCAAGGCGCCGGCGACCCTGAGCACATCGCCGAGCATGCGGTAGGTCAGTCCCCAGATGACCCGGCCTTCGAAGTCCCAGGCGGGCAGGTGCCGGGTCGTGGTGTCCTTGCGATAGGCGTATGTGGTGTCGAGCTCGCCCCGGATCACCGGCAGCAGGGGTAGCCAGAAGGCCTCTTCGGCCTCGTCGCCCACGGTGAGTTCAGGCTGTCCCTGCAGCTGAAACACGAACGGTGTGATGTCCATGGGCAGCACCCGGCCCCGGCCCACGGCAGCCACCGGCGAGAGGCTGGTCAGCAGCTCGCCGTGGGCCCCGAGGTCGAGGCCCAGCTCTTCGTGAGTCTCGCGCAGGGCCGTGGCCAGCAGGTCTGCGTCGCTCTCTTCATGCCGCCCGCCAGGGAACGATACATGGCCAGACCAGGGGTCCTGCGGATGCTCGCTGCGGCGCATGAGCAGCACCTCCGGGCTGCCGTTGTCGAGGGCGAACACGGCAGCCACCGCCGCCCTTCGCGGGGGACGGTCGTCGGGCTCCGTCGCCCGGTGAGCGGTCAGGCGCGCGGTGAAGTCGTGGGGCAGCGAGGGCATGGAGGCATGATAGCGTGGCGGCGGAGGTGCATCCCCCGCTCAGCCGTTCGTCGCCGCTCCCGCGAACATGCAGCAGGCGAAGCGCGGCCCCTTGATGAAGAAGTTGTCCACCTGGCCCATGCTCAGCCCGGACGCGGCCACCATGTCCGGGATGGGACGATTGAGATGGCAGCCTCCTGCGAAGCGTTTCTGCAAGGGGTTCAGGCGATGTTGCCAGCGCGCCACCTTGGGGTCCGCGGAGAGCCCGTGCTCCAGAAAGTGCAGCTGGCCACCGGGCCGCAGCACGCGCCGTACTTCAGCCAGCGCTTTGGGCAGATCGGGAATGGTGCACAGGGTCCAGGTGCTCAGCACCGCGTCGACCGAGCTGTCATCGAGCTGCAACGTCTCGCCTTCGAGGCCAGCGTAGGCCACGGGAATGGAGCTGTCGGCAACGCGCTGTGCCGCCAGCTTGCGTCCCACGAGTGCCGGATCGACGGCGTAGATGGCGGTCACGGCGTCAGGGTAGTGGGGCAGGTTGAGCCCAGACCCGAAGCCCAGCTCCAACACCTCTCCGGCCAGCGGCTGCAGGAATCGCTGCCGGAGCTTGGCGTACCCTTTTCCTCGCATGACCCAGTGGATGGCGCGGGGCAGAAACTGCTCGCTGTAGAAACTCATGGGCTGAGGGTCCTCCTGTGAGGTCGCACTGGGGGCGAGTTGGGTTCCCATCGTACCCAAGCGTCTGCGACAGCGCGGCCCAGCCATCCCGTATGCTCGCCGCCATGATGGACTTCAGCAGGAAGCGAGCCTGGATCTTCGACCTCGATGGGACGCTCACCGAGTCGGTGCACGACTTCGATGCGATCCGGGCCGAGCTGGGCTTGCCAGCCGGCCGCTCCATCCTCGAGTCCATCGAGGAGATCTCGGTAACGGACTCGGCTCGCGGACTGAGCCTGCGAGCCTCGCTGGACGAGATCGAGCAACGCTACCTGCGCCTGGCCCGTCCCCGGTCGGCGGCGCGAGCGTTGCTGCACGCGCTGGAACTGCGCGGCGCCAGGCTCGGCGTGCTGACTCGCAACACCGGCGATGTGGCCCGGGAGTCTCTGGCCATGGTGGGTCTCGACGGCTTCTTCGACGGCAGGGACGTGGTGGGGCGCGACGACGCGCAGCCCAAGCCGAGCCCGGCTGGCATCGAGCGGCTCTTGAGCCACTGGCAGCTGTCAGCCGACGACGCGGTGATGGTCGGTGACTTTCTCTACGACATCCAGGCCGGGGCGGCGGCGGGGGCGACCACGGTGTGTCTCGATCTGCGCCCGGGCGTCCCGTGGTCAGCGAGCGCCGATCTGTCCGTGCCTGATCTGGAGACCCTGCTGGCGCTCGTCGCAGCGGGCCCTGGCTGACAGTAGCTGGGCTGGCACCAGCGACACCGTACACCTGGTCACTCTGGAATGACCGGGCCCAGGCTGCACTCGCGCTCCTCAGCAGCGCGCATGTCGGCCCGTGCGCCGAGGTGGTGGAGCATGGCCCTCACCCCGTAGAAGAGCCGATTGAACCAGGTGTTCACGGGGCGTGACTGGGTGTACCGCTTGCGCATGACCTCGGTGGTCAGGTCCACACCCCGTTGGAAGTAGTCCGGGTCAGCGAAGTCAAAGGGGCCCGAGTGGCGCATGGGTATCCAGAGCCAATCGCAGAGGTCGATGATGAGCTGGCGGTGCTCTGGGGTCAGCTCTGAGACGTCCTTGGAGTTGGTGCTCTGGGCCACCAGCTCGTCCATGGTGGCGCCGCCTTCGCGCATGGCCCGACCTGCCAGCCGGGTGTACTCCGCCTGGTCGCCGTCGAGCTTGGCGATGCAACCGAAGTCGAGCAGGCCGAGGCGGCCGTCGCCCAAGAACAGGTAGTTGCCCGGGTGGGGATCGGCGTAGCACATCTCGCCCCGGTACATGAGCCGGAAGGTGGAGTTCACCAGCAGCTGGCCGAAGTGGTCCCGGTCGGCCTGAGAGGGGCTGTCGGCCAGGAAGGCTGGCAGATGCTGGCCCACGAGCAGATCGGTGGTGAGCACCCGTTCGCTGCTCAGTTCTTGGTGCACCGCCGGTACGACGATGCGGTCGTTGTCATCGAAGAGCGCCCGCGCCCGCTCCTGCATCGCTGCTTCTTGAACGTAGTCCATCTCTTGATCGAGCATGGTGCGGATGTCATCGAACTGCTCGCGCAGATTGGCCCAGCCACCGGTGAGTCGCATGGGCGTGAGCACGGCAGCCATGTTGGCCAGGTCGGCATGAATGGACCGGGCGATGTTGGGGTACTGGATCTTCACCGCCACCTCGCGCCCGTCGTGCAGCCGGGCCCTGTGCACCTGTCCCAGGGACGCGGCGGCGAAGGCCTCGGTGTCGAACTCGGCAAAGAGCTCTTCAACCTCGCCACCCAGCTCGGCGTGGACCAGCTCGCGGAGCAGCGAGAAGTGCATGGGCGGGGCTTCGAAGTGCAGCACCTTCAGCGCCTCGACGAACTCCTGGGGGACGACATTGGGCAGGTTGGCCAGGGTCTGGCCCATCTTCATCACCGCGCCGCGCAGGTAGCTCATGCTGCCCAGCAGCTCGAGGGCCGCCTTGAGGTGGGTCTCGTTCAACGCTGCGGCCGCCTTCTCTTTCGAGACGAAGCCCTTGCGCAACCACCAGGCCAGATAGGCCGCCGCCACCTTGGCCTGCAAGCTGGAGAGGATCCAGAAGCGGGACAACCTGCCGGTGGGTATGGGCCGCAGGGCCAACCGGGCCAGGTAGCTGGCCAGCTCATCCGTCTGCATGGGCGGCTGGTCCACGCCTTCGGGCAGGGCGGCGATCAGGTCGGCGACATCGGGAGTCCTGGCGAGATCGGTGGTCATCGGATCGCTCCGTTTCTTGGGCTGTGTCACGGCTGCCCGTCCGTTGCGCCGTCGCCTTGCAGCGAGGTCGCGAAGAGCTTGAGGGATTGGTCGAGGACAGCGAGGCTGTCCTGCTGCTGAGGTGAGTCGTCGCTGGACCAGAAGGCCAGCACGCCGAGGAAGAGGGTCCAGTAGAGGTGCATGGAGACGAACGAGGGGCCGGGTCCGGCGGCCAGTGCGGGCCGGCTCTCCAGCAACAGCTCGCGAACGATGGCCAGGTGGTCCACACGGAAGGCGTCGCCCTCATGGCTCACCGCGTCCCGGGTGAACGGGCTCATGGCCGTGGCCATCACGTCGCCCACGTAGCTGCGGTGGGGCGCCAGCGACCGCAGCAGGGCGGCGATCAGGGCGAAGAGCGTCTCGTCGAGGGTGCTGGCTTGAGGGCGGCGCTCGTCCCAGGCCTCTCGGCCCTGCTCCAGCGCGTCGGCCAGCAGGGTCATGGCCAGGGCTTCCTTGCTGGCGAAGTAGTTGAACAGGGTGCCCGTGGCGATGCCGGCCGCAGCTACGACGTCGCGAGTGGTCGTTGCCTCGAAGCCCTTTTTCAGAAAGAGCTTATGGGCGCAGCTCAGGAGCTTGAGGCGGGTCTCCTGCTTGGCCTTGGCGGTGATGCGCATGGGCTGATCTCTGAAATGAACATGCTCACATTAGCTCGGTGCACCGGGTCTGTCCAGTGTTTGGTGAGCGTGTTCATAATAAATCCAAAGGGGCCGCTCGATGGCAGCCTGGGCAGCGATCTGGGGCCGTGCTGCCGCGCCCATTGGCAGGCCACGAAGAGCGGCGTTGAACAAGCTAGGATGCTCCCATGCGATCCCTGCTCTGGCTGATCCCGCTGTTGCTGCTCGCTGCCTGCGCGCCTCTGAACATGCAGAACCGCTACGGCCTCTCCGAGCTCAACGAGCACCTGGTACCTGAGAGCAGCGGCGGACGCTGGGCCCTGGCGCCAGTGGCCATGCCCGTGGGCCTGGCCACCTACTTCGTGGACGGTCTGCTGATCCACCCTGCGCTCGTCTGGGATGACGCCTGGACCGATACGAGGGACGCGGTCTGGGACACCCGCGACGAGTCTCGTTTTCGCAAGGCGCTGACCTTTCCCCTGCGCGTGGTGGGCACGCCCGTGGTCTGGGTGCTCACGTTCGTTGGCCGCTGGCTGCTGCCCCTCGACAACTTGCCCCTGGCTGACCAGCCCTGGGACGAACCCCCGGGCGGTGCCAGGTGAGCAGGCCCGCTCGCGACGTTTGCGCGCTGACCTTGGCCGTGCTCATGGCCTTGCCAGGTTGCGCCTTTCAAAACCCGGACAACCGCAAGCTCTGGAACGCCTTCGAAGCGAACCTGGTCCCCGAGGAGGACACCCCGTTCTACTGCGCCCTGCCTCTGACCATCCCCGGTGGGGTGCTGGCCATCGTGATCGACGTGGTGGTCGTACACCCGTTCTCCATCATCGACGACGCCTGGGGGACATCTACCCAATCCTGGGATGACCTCGACTGGCAGGCCGACTACTGGTTCGAGGCGGGGGTGGCGCCGATCCGCGGAGCCTTCACGGCGGTCCGTTTCGTGACGGGTCTGGTCAACCGCGCGCTGTTCGACGTGCCAGCGTTCCAGGCATCGGCACGGTCGCAGGAAACGGACGCCGAACCGAAACCTCTGCACGCGTCGGGCGCAGGGACCGCCGCGGAGGGCGCAGCTTCCGCCCGCAGCGTGCTCAGCGACTGGCTCCAATCTCTGCTCGGCGGCTCAGCCTTCGACGGACGGCCGCCCACAGCGCACCCCTTGGTGCTCGCAGCCTGGGACGACGAGCTGCAGGCCCTGTCCGAGAGGGTGCAGACGGAGGCTCCGGTCCGGGCCCGCATCGCCTACTACACATGGGCCTTCCAGTGTCTCCCCCCGGGCTACGAGTCGACCTGGCTGGGCCTGACCGACGACGACCCCCGAGTGCGGGCGACCATGCTGGTACTGCTCGCCAAGAGGATGTCACTTCCCGATCACGTCCGTCAGGCACTGCTCGACGATGACGACCCGGTGGTGGCCGAACTGGCCTGGCAGCTGCTCAAGAACGACAGCAACCAGGACGACAGCAACCGGGACGACAGCAACCGGGACGACAGCAACCGGGGCGACAGCAACCGGGACGACAGCAACCGGGACGACGACTGATCCACCGGGCTAGCAGCTGAACCAGAGCTTGCACTGGCCCGACGTGAGCGCCTCGGCTCAGGGCTTCTCGAACTCGTGCCCCGGAGTGCGCACGGTGAGCACGGTGCAATCTGCCAGCTGCACCACCCGCTCGGCGGCGCTGCCCATGAACACGTGACGCAGACCGGTGCGGCCGTGGGTGCCCATGACGATGAGGTCGCAGCCCTTCTCCCGGGCGGTGTGGATGATGCCCAGCTCGGGGGAGAGCGCTCGTACCACCTGTCGGTCGGCGATGAGATCGGCAGCCGCTTCGGGGATGCACTTCGGCATCTCGCGGCTGGCCATCTCCGGGTCGGCCTGATGCAAGGCCAGCACGTGCACCACTTCAATCGGAGCGTTGTGCGCTCGGGCGAAGACCTCGGCATAGCCGAAGGCGTGGCTGGATCCTTCTGAGAAGTCAGTGGCGAACAGGATCTTCCGGATGGCGGTGTTGTCAGCCATGGGGTCCTCCTTTCGGTGCGAGAATCGAGAAGGAAAAAGCTGCCTTCATGATACGCCTGTTCACTCAGGGCTGGCGTCAGTCACAGGGCGTAGGGGGCGATGGCCGGGCACCTGACCTCACACCTGGCTCAGCGGGTGTAGCCCAGGGCTCGCAGGTCGCTGTCCAGGCCTTCGGGGAGGGTCGTGGCGGCGCCCACGCCAAGCCGGGCCCTGAGAAAGGCTTCCCGGCCGTCTCTTGTGGCGATGGCCTCTCGTGCGCGCGCCAGCAGCGCCTCGTCGATCATGGGCTGCTGCTCCCCTGGGTCTGTGGCCAGGTCAAAGCAGCTCACCTGTTCGGTGCGGTCCGGCCCCCGCTCTTCGATGACGACCTTCCAGTCTGGGCCGCGCACGGCGGTCACCCGTCGACGGGCAGAGAGGCGCAGGCGGGACACGGCCAGCCGCTCGTCGCCCAGCTCGCCTCCCGCGAGGGCCCGGGCCAGGCTCCTGCCCGTGTCGAACTGAGAGGCAGGCAGCCCCAGCAGCTCAAGAATGGTGGGCATCACGTCGGTGTGCTCGGTGACCCCGGAGACTCGTCGTCCGCCGTCAGCCACCCCGGCTCCGGCCATGATCAAAGGCACGTCCAGCACCTCTTCGAAGAGGTTCAGCCGATGGCCCTTTTGGCCGTGCTCGAAGAACTCGTCCCCGTGGTCCGAGCTGACGATGATCAACGTGTCGTCGGCGCGGTCGGCGCCCTGCAGTCGGGTGAGCAGACGGCCCAGTTGTTCATCGGTGTAGGCGACCTCGCCGTCGTAGAGCGCCAGCAAGTGGGCCAGGTCGGCTGGGTCCATGTCCGGGCGGATGGCGTCGTTGGTGGAGAAGTCCAGGCCGTCCATGGGCCCGTCGTAGTCGGGTGCAAACGGCTTCCAGCTGCGCTCAGGGGCGACGAAGTCGTAGTGCACGTCGAACAAGTGGACGAACAAGAAGAACGGTGCGTCGCCCACCTCGTCCACGAAGGCCACGGCCTCATCGATGACCGCTGCAGCCGTGGACGCCCGGTGGGCCTGGCGGTTCTCTTCGGTGTGAGGATTGAGCGGCGCCTTGCCCGTGCTCTCGAACGCTTCGCTGTCGTAGCGGGTCGAGGGCAGCAGCCCTGCGTAGTCGTCGTCTGCGAAGCCGCGGCCGAAACCGAAGACCGGGTGCAGGTACGGCCCGCTCCACAAGCCCCGGGTGCGCCAGCCTGCAGCGGACAGACGCTCCGCCAGGGTGGGTAGGTCGGCGGGCAGGCTGAGGCCGTCGTGGTCAAGACCGTGGGCTCCGCTGGACACCCCGGTGAGCAGGGAGGCATGGGTGGGCAGGGTCCAGCTGCTCTCGGCCACGCAGGTCTCGAAGACCACGCCACGCTCGGCCAGGGCGTCGAGGCGGGGGCTGGTGTCCCTGGGGTAGCCGTAGCTCCCGAGGTGGTCGGCCCGCAAGCTGTCGATGGAGATCAGCACCACGTTGCGGGGGCGGGGGGCGCCCCGAGTCGGTGAGTCGTCTGAGGGACCGCAGGCGGCCAGCAGGGCGAGTGTGGCCATCCGGCAGAGAGCCCGCCAGGGGCGGCGGCGAGCCAAGGATCGGCGGCGAGCCAAGGATCGGCGGCGAGCCAGCGAGGGCGAGCCAGGCGAAGTGGGGGGGGCTGGCAACGCGAGGCGGCGCAGCACCGTGGGGCGGCGAAGCACCGTGGGGCGGCGAAGCACCGTGGGGCGGCCCAGCACAGTGGGGCGGCCCAGCACCGTGGGGCGGCGCAGCACCGCAGGGCTCGGGGGCTGGCCATGGCGAGGACGGGGGCGAGAGGGGGGCATGGCGGCCAGCGTAGCAGCAGCGGCCGGGGCCTTGGTACTCTGGACGGTCGATCGTTTCCCGGAGAGATCATGGCCTCAGACCGTCTGCCCAGCGGCGAGAACAAGCGCGCCGTGGTGCAACAGATGTTCGATCGCATCGCCCCGCGCTACGACCTGATGAACAGGTTGTTGAGCCTGGGCCTCGATCAACGTTGGCGGGGCAAGGCCCTCGATCTGGCGGCGGTGAGCAAGGGCGACATCTTGCTCGATCTGGCTTGCGGGACCGGTGACCTCTGCGAGCTGGCCCGGGCCCGGGGCGCCCGTGTGCTGGGGGTCGACTTCGCCGGCGTGATGCTCAGCGCTGCCAGTGAGCGCGAGGTCGATGCGACCCTGATCCAGGCCGATGGGGCCGCCCTGCCCCTGGCCGATGGCACCATCACCGTGGTCACCAGCGGCTTCGCTCTGCGCAACTTCGTGGCCTTGCCCCAGGTCTTCGCCGAGCTGGCCCGGGTCATGGCGCCCGGCGGACGCTTGGCCCTGCTCGACGTCGACCGCCCCCGCTGGGCCATCGCACGCCTGGGTCACTCGTTGTGGTTCGACAAGGTCGTGCCCTTCGTGGGCGGCCTGCTCTCCGACCGAGATGCCTACCGCTACCTGCCTGAATCCACGGCTTACCTCCCCGAAGAGAAAGAACTCTTGGCCTTGCTGCGAGAGGCGGGTTTCGACGACGTGGCCAAGCAGAGCATGCTTCTGGGGGCGGCCCAGATCCTGACCGGCGTGCGCAAGGGCAGCTGAGTCCCGGCGCGCTCGGTTTTCTCGGGATAGGCTGAGGTGGCCGACGGGTTGGGGCAGCAAGACCCTGGCCCGCGCCGCGCAGAGCTGCTGCGCCCGGCAGTGCGTCCAAGGCTCTGTGGGCGTTGCGGGCTCGTCGGCGCCCCCTCCTCCGAGACATCCGCCTCCATGACGTCTACCTCGAAGCTCACCTCGACGCTCTCCTCCATGCCCAGCTGCCACGCTGGGTCACTCTTCATCGGTCTGCTGGCGGTCATCGTGATGGCCCTGCCGGTCAGCGCGGGGCAGGGCACCCGGGACGAGGCCCTCCGTGGGCGGCTCCAGGCGCGGCTCCAGGCGGACGGCGCTCCCCGGCGCATCGCCATGGACGACCTGGCCAGGGAGGCCGGGCAACCCAACGATCTGGCCCTGTCCCGCGCGGCCAGCGCGGTGCTGCGAGCTGCTTTGGCTGAGCACCTGGAGGGCCTGGTGGTCAGCTGCCACGACGGCGTGCTGTCACTGCGAGGACGTGTGGCCGAGGCCGCCGACCTCTACCGGGCCAGCGACCTGTGTCGCCACCTCGAAGGCGTCCGCGCCGTGGACAACGGGCTCACCAGCGTCGACGGCCAGCGGCTCGTGGTCTCTGCGCAGAAGCCTCCCGTCCCGGGGGCCTCGGAGACGTTCTCGTTTGTCACCAAGGACAGGTGGGGCGGTTCGGGCATGACGCTGCAGGTGTCCGCAGGTGTGGTGACGGTCGAGGGCACCATCAACGGCGATGGCGCCAGGCAGTGGGTGATCTCCCGGCTCCGTTCAGTCCGTGGCGTGCGCGCCATTCGTGATCGCTTGACCGTGCGCCAGGAGCCCGGCGCCAGCGATGTGCGGCTGGGCCTCATCGTGTACTGGAAACTGGCCACGAGCCCTGAGTTGCGTGAGCTGGCGCCGGGCCTGGAGGTCGTGTCCCGCTCTGGCGTGGTGCATCTCTCGGGCAGGGTGCAGAGCGCAGAGCAGCGCTTGCTGGCAGAGACCCTCGCCGTGTCCACCAGCGGCGTGTTGGTGGTGTCGAGTGCGCTGACCTTGGCGCCACAACAGACAGCGCCGTCCGGACCGCCACGGTAGGGTCGCGCGACCTGCTGGCTGCAAGGGCTGTGGGCGATTCCTGAGTCGCTCAGCGCGGGCGAGAGAGCATCGCGGAGGGGCTCTCGTCGGTGAGGTCTGTCAAGCGAGATCGCCTGGCTGGGTGAACGATCAGGGCCGTCTGAGATGGTGCTCCGTCGAGCGCTGCCAGGCCCCGGCCAAGGCGGCCAGGCGGGCCTCGTCGAAGAGCTGGCCCGTGAAGGTCACTCCGAAGGGGGTGCCGTTGTCCCGAAAGCCTGCGGGGGCGATGAAGGCGGGGTGGCCGGTGAGGTTGCTGATCGAGAGGATCTGCCCGGCGCCGGTGGGGTGCACGATGGCGGTGAGGTCGCTCATGGTGGCGGCCATGTCCTGGCAGAGCAGGCTGCGCAGGCGCAGAGCCTGCAGGTACTCGACGGCGGGGATCAGCCGGGAGGTGCGAAACACGTTGGGCCAGGCCTGCTCGACCTGACGGACGAGCTGCTCGTCACGGCCATCCCGGGTGATCGTATCGAAGGCCGCGGCCGATTCGGCGGAGAGTACGAAGAGCAGGTCATTCACCGGGTGGGACGGCAGCTCGATGGGCACCAGCTCCACACCCAGGGCTTCGAGTTGCTCGAGCACTGGTCGACAGCGTTCGCCGCCTGGCCCGTCGAAGTGCTCGTCGACGTAGCCCACGCGCCAGCCGGTCACATCGACCTCGCCCGGGATGGCGTAGGGCTGGTCGATGACCGAGACGTCGTGCCCATCGGGGCCCACCAGGGCGTCGAACACCAGGGCCGCATCGCCCACGGAGCGGCACATGGGGCCGAGCTTGTCCATGGACCAGGCCAGGCTCATGGCACCGTGTCGGCTGACGCGCCCGAAGGTCGGTCGCAGCGACGAGTTCCCGCAGCGCTCCGAGGGGGACATGATCGAGCCCAGGGTCTCTGAACCGATGGCGAAGACCACGCCTCCCGCAGCGGTGGCCGCGGCAGGGCCTGCAGAACTCCCGGAGCTGCCCTGGTGGGGGTTCCAGGGGTTCTTGGTCGTCTCGCCGAACCACACGTCGCCCCAGGCCAGGGCGCCCAGGGAGAGCTTGGCGATGAGCACGGCGCCCGCGGCGTCGAGCCGTTGCACCACGGTGGCGTCGAGGTCGATGACCTGCTCGGCGAAGGGCTGTGCTCCCCAGGTGGTGGGGTAGTTCTTCACCGCCAGCAGGTCTTTTGCTCCCCAGGGGATGCCGTGTAGAGGGCCGCGCCAGTGTCCCGCCGCGAGCTCGGCGTCGAGGGCGTCAGCCTGGGCGCGGGCCCGCTCGGCGGTGAGGGTGATCACGCAGTGCAGCACCTGGTCGACGGCGGCGAGGCGCTCCAGGTGAAGCTCCGTGAGTTCACGGCAGCTGATCTGACGCGAGCGGATCAGGGCTGCCAGGGTGGGGATGTCGGCGAAGAGCAGGTCGGTCTTGTCTGGCACCCCGTCGAGAGTCTGGGCGATGGAGGGCCAGCTCTCCCGGTCGCTGCCGTCGGTCATGACATGCTGACCGCCGTCTGCTGGCAACCAGGGCTTCGCTGCGACGCCTGGCAGCAGGGGCGTGAAGATCAGCGCAGGGGCCACGCTGTTGTCGATGTCTTGTTCACGCAGCACCTGGTAGCTGTGCAGGTTCTCGATCACGCCAGGGAGCATCTGCTGCAGCTCCGCGGAGGTGAAGTCCAGCCCGACGACCTCTCCTGCAGCGGCCAGTTGATCGGTGCTCAGGGGCTCGGTGTCATCCGTCACGGGGAGGGTCGCGTGTACGCTGACGGCGAGGGCGAGAAGGGTCGCAAACATGGGAGAGCTCCAAAGAAAACGCCCGCCCCCGGTAGAGCCGGAGACGGGCGCGGAACTGCAGTCAGAGGTGCGTGGTCAGGGTTGGTCGGTTCCTCCTGCGAGGACCCAGTCGCGATACACGGCGAAGAAGTGCTGTGCATCCAACCGTGAGTCGAGCAGGTAGAGGTTGTCGGCAAAGGGGCCATTGTCGTGTGCCTGGTGAGCCTCGATCTGCTGCACGCCGCGCTGCAGGAATGCGCTGTTGCCAGTGATCATATAGGCCTCGGCCATGCCTGTGAGGATGGGATGGAAGTCCCATTTTTCCCACACGGTCACCTGCTTGAGGGTGACCGCATAGCTGTAGACGAGCTGGCGGTCAGCCGGGTCGGGAAACCAGGGGAAGAGCTCGTTGTAGGTCCAGTAGGCCAGGTCGGTGAGCCGGCCCCGGGCCGCCAGGACATGGGGGTCTGTGGGGTCGATGGAGGCCAGGTGTCTTGCGGCCATGAAGAACGCTGTGGGGCCAACGACGCGCTGATGAAGCCCCGGGTCTGGAAGTTCTCCCCCGGGGGCTTCTCGCTTTTGTTCTGGCTGGAGAAGACGTAGTAGCGCCGGCCGCCGACGAAGGGCGTGGTCTCCCAGCCATAGCCCGAGGTCTCGGTGTAGATGTCGAGAGTGGGGGGCGAGATGTAGTCCATGCGCGCCTGCAGCAGCTGGGTCAGAGACGGGTCATGGGTGAACTCGGCGACCCGACTGATGGCTCGCAGGGTCTGGTACATGGAGCGCTCATGGGGCCAGAGGCTCACGGACTGGAGCACTTCGGCCTCGTCGTACAGGGCATCCCTGATGCGTTCGTCGCCGGTGAGGTAGTAGGCCAGGGCCATGCCCCCGCGATAGCGATGCTCGTCGTCGCCCTGGTGCCCATCGGTGTGGGGGAGGGAGTCGTTGGTCACCGCGGGCGTGTTCTGGTCCAGGAAGCCATCGGAGCGCTTGACCTGCCACTCGGACTTCCACAGGGCCAGGTCCATGGCGTTGTGGAACGCGCCGCCGTAGCCGTGGCGCAACCAGAGCCCCGCCAGATCGGTCTCGATGCCCGGCGAGTTGTTGGTGCCCCCTGTGGTCCCCTTGTAGAGGAACCGCTCGACCTGTCGTTTGGGGTGGATGGCTTGCACCTGGTGGGTGATACCCATCATGGTGTAGGCCTGGGCGTGTTCAGCCAGGGTGAGCAGCTTGTAGGGCAGCACTCCGGCGCTGTCGTAGACCTTGTAGTTGGCGGCTCGGCCGGTGAGCGGTGCGCGCAACCGTCTGGCGGCTGCGTCAGGGTCGCCGTCGGTGGGCCCGTGAAACGACAGCATGGCCGTGCGGCTCTCGTGCTGCTGATACACGAACGTGTAAGGCACCGAGTTGCGCGTGGTCCACAGGCCCAGGGTCACCAGGCCGTGCCCGCTGGCTTCCAGAGCAGCAGGGAACAGGTAGGGCATGTTCTTGATCGACGCGGTGACACCGCCCTTCGATCCGTTCATGTCGAGCCAACCCAGCTTGGGCCACTGGGTCACATCGCCCAGGGCCTGGATCGTCTGCCACTTGCTGACGATGGCGTAACCCTGGTCGACCAGGGTGCTCTTGTCGCTGGGGTTGGCGATGGGGATATGGGGCAACCACTTGCCAGAACCGATGCCGTCCATCTTGGCGTCGGTCTGACCCTGGTAGAAGTAGATGTGCTTGCCCGGGGGCAGGGGCTTGCCGTAGACCGAGCCCGTATGCTGGGGGACGGTCACGTAGCGGTTGGCGCCGGGGCGGCTGCGCACCACCAGCTCGATGCGCTCCACCTGGGCGTGGGCAGGCCGGTCCTTCGAGGCGTTGCGTACGGTGACGGTGACCTCGAGCTCGCGTGACTTGGCTCGGGCCGTGATGCGGCAGGTGAAGTCGATGGCCGTGTTGCCCGCCCCATCGACGAGTGGTCCGTCTGCGCGAATCACTGCTCGGGCCGGACCGTTCTCCTCGATGGTGACCTTGGTCGACTGGCCCGGGCGCAGGTAGGCTCCGCCTGCGGAGAGGCCGTAGAAACTGGGCCCGAAGGTGGGGCCCAGCATCATCTTGCCGTCGACACGGACGAAGTAGAGCAGGTTGAAGTTGTTGCGCAGGATCGACGCCTGCAGCGGCCCCGTGTCCAGGTCGAAGGTCTGGCCGTTCGGGTTGGCCCTGGCCAGGGCCGGCGCGGTGTTCTGCCCCGGACCGTTCACCACGGTCAGGCCCGGCAGGGTCTGCCCGGCCAGCACGTCCGCAGAGAGGTCGACCAGGGCCCAGCGCACGCTGTCGTCGTCCCAGGTGTCGAGGGTGCGAAACTGCCAGGTGTCGCTGCCGTTCACGGCCAGGGCCGGGCGTCCACCATTCTCGAAGACCTGCCCACGGGGGAAGGGCAGCCCGAAGGTGGCGATGCCGTCGATGCGGTCGGCGCCCTGATCGTCCGGGTCGAGGGCCTCCTGGATCAGCACCGGGACGTTGACAGGGGTGGCCCCGCCCAAGAAGCCACCACCGCTGTCGTTGCCCCCGCCGTTGTGGGTGCTCGCGGGCACGGTGGCGAAGCTCCCCTCGCCCACGCTGGCGGAGTCGAGCACGGAGGCATCCCGGTGGCCTGGACGGGTCACCTGGCCGCTGTTCGAGCGCTGCTCCTCACCTTCGTCTTGGTCGGAGCCACTGTCCGCCGACAAGGCCTTCGCCGTTGGAGAGAGGGCCAAGGGCTGTGGCATCGCCGGGGAGGGCAAGGCGGCCACGGTCGTGGCGCTGGAGAGGCCAGGACTCGGCAGGGCGCTCAGGCTGCCGGAGGCGCTCACCTGCAGGGCCGGCTCAGCGGGCAGGGAGGCGGTTGCCATCCAGCTCAGGGCTGCTAGGACAGTGGTGGAGAGCGCGGCGATGAGCGCGCCCGTTCGGCGTTTGGTGGGAGACGCACGCCGCGGTATGGACCGCTGGCCGGGACGCTTGGTGTTCAGCACGGTGTGTATTCCTGTCGGGGTGTCCCTGCTCTTGGGAGAGGTAGCCGCTCTAGAGGACTTCCAGACGGAAGCGCACAGAGAATGACGACGGGGCAGGGCGGGATGACGCTCTTGGGTGACGGATCCAAAGTCCTTTCATGACTCGGGAATTCGTCGGGCGAAAGCCTCGCGGCTTCCGGTGCTGCGCAACGCTTCGGGCCGGTCTCCCTTGCAGGAAGATCGGGTCGGCCAGACTGATGTGAGTTGCCCGGTGGGGCCAGGCCTGGAGCGAGCCTGAGGGTGCCGTCAGAGAGTGTGGGGAGGGACGATCACCGTGGGGTCTTGAGGGGAGCTTGCAACTCAGGTGGCCAGTCGTTCTGGACACGTTCCAGGCACATCGACGCATCCTATAAACCCGATACGTCGAGAGGGACTGTTGCCTTTGGGCCGGTTGGGCCGGGGGCCAACGCTACTTGTCAACGGGATCCAGGGGCCCGGTTGATGGAGTTGTGGCGTAAATGTGACGCGGGTGTCAGAGCTGCCTTGTAGCGTTCTCGACCTCAGCGAGGCCAGCTCACGGCGAGCTCCTGGCCGGTGAGGGTCAGGCCCTCGCTTGAGGCGATGCGCAGCACCTCTCCTATGCGCTCGGAGGGGCCCGGGTGGGAGCCGATGTACCCGCCGATCAGATCCGCCAGATCGCCCGCGGTGAGCCGTGCCAGGCTGCTGGTGGCCCCGGCGACATGGCCGTACTCGGCCTGCATGAGTTGCAGGGCGTAGTGATCGGCGGCCCGCTCCTGGTCGCGGCTGTAGGCGCTGCTCACCAGGTTGCCCGACGTCTCGACAACGGCATTCGACGGCAGCTCGCCCAGGCCCAGTCCCGCCAGGAAGAGGCTGAAGAGCGCCTGGCGGCCGAGCATGACCAGGTGGTCTCGATTGTGAAAGTGCCCCAGCTCGTGGGCCAGGACGAAGGCCAGCTCGTTCTCGGTCTCCATGACCTTCAGCAGACCGGTGGTGACGACGATCGTGCCCCCGGGGAGGGCGAAGGCGTTGGGGGCGTCTTCGGTCCACAGGTTGACGTGGTGGTCGTAGGGCGAATCGGGCCCATGCTCGGCGAGCCGTGCGAGCAGCGCGCTGAGTTGGCCGACCTCACTCTCGGGGTCAGGGTTCTCGTCCCAGAGCAGCTGTTCGCTGAGGGTCTCGAACAAGGCGAGCTCGACATCGAGGGGGATCCAGCTGGCGACGATCTCTGCGGACCAGGCGAAGGCGGAGTAGACCAGGGCCGCCGCCAGACCCACGCCCACGGTGAGCCAGGCCGCTTCCCCGAGGGGGTGCCGCTTGCTCACGTTGACCTCGTCGTCCGGCAGTCGGGGCACGGCCCGCACGGAAGATCAGGCTCCCCTGTGCACGGCGGTGCCGAAGGCCAGGATCTCGACGCCGGCGACGTTCTTGTTTTCAGCGGCCCTGGACAGGCAGGCTGTCTCCAGGCGCACGTTGATCACCGTGGCGTAGCCCCGAGACAGGGCTGCCTGCTTCATGCGCATGAGCGCTTCACGGCGGGCCCGGTCGAGCAGGGGCTCATAGGCGGTGATGCGCCCGCCCACCAAGGCCTTGAGCCCGGCCAGGAAGCGCTTGAAGTAGTCGAGGGAGATGACCACCGAGCCACAGACCAGGGTCGGGTTCTCAAGGGTCCAGTCGCTGGGCGGGTTGGGAAACGTGATCACCACCATGTCCCGCGTGTCCGACTCCCGTTCACGGAGACTGGCGAAGTGACGCCGCTCGATGATCGACCCGCAGACGTAACCCACGATGAGAAACGTCGCGAAGGCGATCAGGGGGATGAGCTGGGCCATGGTCAGATCACCCGCACGGCGGTGCCGTAGGCGAACAGCTCGGCGGCCCCCTGCGAGATCGAGCTGGTGGAGAAGCGCACATTGACCACGGCGTTCGCGCCCATGGACCTGGCCTGCTCCTTCATTCTCGAGAGCGCTTCTTCACGAGCTTCTTGGAGCAGCTCGGTGTAGCCCTTGAGCTCGCCACCCACCATGTTCTTGAGGCCCGCCATGAAGTCCCGGCCGATGTGCTTGGCTCGCACGGTGCTGCCGGTGACCACACCGTAGAACTCGGTGATGGTGTGGCCAGGCAGGGTCTCGGTGTTGCTGACGATCATGATGGGCTCCGATGGGTCGCGCTGGCCGGGCCTTCGCCGCGCCCCAGCGCTTCAGCACTGTGGATCAGCGGCTGGTGTGGTGCAAGAGCGTCAGCGCTGGCCATGTCGGGCGAGGTCGGGCAGCAGACGTCGCCCGGGCCGGGTGTTGTAGGTCTTGCGCCAGAGATCGTGGGCAGGGCTCGTGGGAAACGCCTCGCCCGCGGGTGGCGGGTAGTCGCTCATGCCGTGAAAGGGCAAGGGCTCCACGCGCCGGGCGGCGGTGGTGTTCGGGTCCATGTCCTTGGCCCAGCCGTCGAGGTAGAGCAGCCAGTCTCTGGTCCAGCCGTCGGGCAGGTCAGGGAGCGGGGCGGCCTCGAAGGAGAGGGTCACCGCGTCGCCAGCGCCGAAGATCACCGTGCGATCGTCGACGGTGGTGAGCAGCTCGAGCACGTCGCCGTAACGGGTGTAGTCGCCGGGGTGTTGGTCCCAGCGGGGCTCGGCCAGGGTGTCCCAGTCGAAGACCTCGCCGAACTCGCCGGTGGGGTCGGGGAGCAAGGCCGAGAAGCCCCGCCAACCCACCTGAGCCAACGAGGGTTGCAGGGGCGTGTCGGTGAAGGGGGCGTCGTCACCGTCGAGCACCAGGCGGATGGCGTCGTACGACAGGGCCATGGTGGTGCTCAGACGCAGCCTTGGGTCGTCCCGATCGACCATGTCCGTGATGTCCACGATCATGGTCTTGGTCTTGCCGGCGATGAAGCCGATGGGCGGGCCGGCCGGGCGCCAGCCCTCGCCGTCAGGGAAGGAGAGCAGGGGCGGCTCGAAGGCCACGGTGGGATGACGGGCCGCAGACAGGTTCACCGACGCATCGGGCCACAGCAGCCAGCCGGTGAGAGCCAGCCGCAAGCGAGGGGCGGCCTTCAGTGCGGCGCGCTCCTCTGCGCTGTCTGCCAGCGACAGGTCGAGATGCCAGGGCTTGGTCAGTCCGCGAAACTGTGCCGCTTCGTGGACGAACGTCTGGGCGTGAAGACCATCGATGGTGGCCAGCTCTGCGGTGACGTCGTCGCCATTGCTGGCCACGACCGTGGGCAGCTGCACCACCTCGCTGAACGTGTGCACGTGATGGGGCGGGAAGGGCGGGAAGACGAACGCCTCGTCCGGGTGGATCTCGATCTCGTTGGGGTGGTCGATGGCGTGCAGGCGGACCTGGTCGAGATAGGTCACCTCGCGGAGCTCTTCGGTGAGCACCAGTTCAAGCTTGCCGTCGCGAGGCACCAGCTGCTCACCGGCAATGCGCACGTACTCATCATGGTCGAAGGGCACGTGCACCCCGGGCGCCATGGGCAGGCCCAGGGGCGTGGTGCCCAGCACATCAGAGATGAACTCGAAGGTGGTGCCGTTCCAGGTGTAAAGGAAGGGACAGGAGCCGGTGAGGCCCTCGATCTGCACCAGCTCGTGGACAGCGCCGGCGGGCAGATCGTAAGCGGGCTGGACCACGCCGTCGGGCCAGCGGACCAGCACCACGTCGGCGGAGGTGGCGGCACCGAGGCCGATCACCAGGGGCTCGCCGCGAGAGAAGAGGCGTCGGTAATCTGCGCCCACCCTGACCTCGACGATGGCGCCGATGCCGTGGGTGTTGGCCTTGCGTCCGGCGAGGTGCAGGGTCAGGCCGTTCCCCGTGGGTTCTGCGCCGCGGAACACTCGCAAGGCAGCGCCACCCAGGGCCAGGTCGAGGGCGCCGTCGCCGTCGATGTCGGTGACCAGCAGGCCGGTGTCAGAGCCGCCCTGGCCGCCACCGGGGCCAGCGTCCAGGCCAGCGACCAGGGTGCGGACGGCCAAGGGCCCGTTGCGCAGAGTGAGCGGCCCGGGGATGGCCACCACCGCGCCGCTGTCCAGCTCACGGCCGACCAGGTCCACCGCGCCGTCTCGGTTCAGGTCGACGGCGACCAGTTCGCCGAGGGACTTGCCTGCGATGTCGAGGGCGCGAGGGGCGCCGAAGCGATCACCATCGTGACGCCGCACGGTGAGCCCGTCGCTGCTGGTCTGCAGCAGGTCGGCCCGGCCGTCGTTGTCGATGTCCGCGAGGAGCAAGCCGCCGTTGGGCTGGGCGTTGTCTACGCGGAGCCCTGCCAGGCCCCAGGCTTCGGTGCGGTCGCCGAAGAGCCCATCCCACAGGCCGGCGACGACGGTGACTCCCGTCTCGCCGATGGCCAGCAGGTCCACGGCCTGGTTGCCGTCCATGTCTTCGATGAGCAATCCGCGGCACGACCCCAGCTCGGCGAAGGGTGCGGGGGCAGAACTCTCGAGCAGGCGCTGCCACTCTGCGTCGGCCCCGTTGTTGCGGCGGTACTCCAGGCCTTGATCGCCAGCCACGATGATGTCGAGGGAGCCCTGGTGATCCAGGTCGACGAAGGCCGCGGCCAAGGCGTTGGCGGTGGTGCCGTCGTCGATGGCGATGGGTAGGAACGTGCCCGCCGCGCTGTCGTAGCTGTAGAGCTTGACGGCTCCTCCTTCGATGCAGAGCAGCTCAGGGGACGGCTGGTAGTGCTCGGTGTTCGGGTCGGCGTCGTCGAGATCGCCGAAGCGGGCCAGGGTCACCGCCCGCTCGTGGATGACGTGCGCTGACAGCTGGCCCGCGCCGTCGAAGGACAGCAACTGCACACCGTCTGCTCCCCAGGAGACGAGCTCCTGGTCGCCGTCTCCGTCGAGGTCAGCGGCGAGGACACCGCTGGCCGCCTGGTCGGCGCCGCGGAGATCCCAGCTGGTGAAGGCGGGGAAACCACCGTCGGCGGGCGCTCCCACGCGCACCGGGTGGGGCGCCGGTGGCATGACCCGCCCGTAGGTCGTGGTCCAGATCTGGGTCTCGGTGGCGGCGGTCTTGCCCTCGGCGTCCAGGGCAGCGTGCTCGTCGAGCAGGGCCATGGCGTTGGCCTGGGCGGCCTTGTCTCCCCGAGCCAGACGAATGCGCAGGCGGCCCAAACGGTAGGTGGCCTGGGCATAGAAGGGGGTGTTGGCGGCGAGCCCTTGGTCGCGCACGAGCTGGAGTTGTTCGGCGGCCCCTTCGAAGTCGTCAACGTACTCGAGCGCCGTGGCCAGCTGCAGCAGGCTGGGGGTGTCCGTGGGGTCATGGGCCAGGACGGCTCGGAACTCACGGGCGGCCAGCTCGGGATCGATGGTCAGGGCCAGGGCGAGGCAGCCGCGCATGAAGCGCACCGCCGGGTCGCCGGGGTCCGCCAGGTAGGCCCGCTCGATGAGCGATGTGGCCAGCTCTTCTTCGTTCTGTCGATGGAAGGCGATGATGCCGGCCCGGAGCAGGTCGTCTGCCCGTGGTGGATCCCTGTGGATGAGCGGCTCCATGGCTTCCCACGCGGCGCCCAGGTCGCGAGCGCTGCCCGGGGTGAAGGCCGCGGCGGCTCGAGCCCGTGCCAGGTCGTCGGCGACCTGGCCTGGATCGACCGCCGGGGGAGAGTCGTTGCTGCAACTGACAAGCAGGAGCAGCAGGGTCAGCGCGTTGAGTCCCATCGTGTAGCTCTTCATGTCGGACATGATCCTCTTGCTGGTTGCGTCGGGCCAGTGTGTTCCAACAACCCCATGGGCGCGTTCGTGATCTCGGCAGCCTGTGCGAAAAGCGCCGTGACGGCGCTTTTCGCACAGGCTGCTACGGTCAGCATGAGGCATACTCGCCCCGGTTTGTGTTGTTGGACAGTCATCCCCGAGCGACACCCAGCATGGCACCACGCGCACGACGTTCTCCCCCCGCAGCCCCCCTGAACACCCTTCTGGGTGCATTCCTGGTGGGGCTGGCTCTCTACGGTTGCGGCAGCGAAGAAGGGCCTGAGGGTGGCGCCTCTGTTGGCCAGCACGACGCCGTGGCCGTCGTTCTTCCCGACGTGATCGACCTGCCTCAGCCCGATCCGCAGATCGAAGTGATGGACGTGGTCGAGGACATGTCCGAGGCCGTGGCCAACAGCCTGGTCGACCTGGCCAATGTGCTTCGGCGTCGGGCCTACGGCGAGGCGCCCCAGTGGTTCACGGACGACTTTGCGGGCCATGCCCTGGCCTCCATGGGGGCTCCAGCGGTGAATGAGCTGCCCTTGGGCGCCCAGACCCTCCGTTACGATGTGGCGGCCGCACAGATCGCTGGTCGAGACGGCTGGTTGGCCTCCCTCGAAGACCTGCTCTCTGTCTATGGCGTGCTCGACGCGGTGGTGGCCAAGGTCAAAGGCGCCGAGTTCGAGACCGGCGCCGTGGGTCGGGGCCGGGTGAAGCTCAAGCTGGCCACCTTTGGCCTGGGCGCTGATCGGCAGCCCGTGGCCATGACCCTCTGGGGCTGGCTCGGCGTGGTGCAGAAGCGGGGCCGTTGGGTGATCGAACGGTTCCAGCTCACCAGCCTCGACATCACCCAGCGCTCGGCGCCGCTCTTCGCGGACGTGACCGTGGGCGCGGGCGTGGCCAACCAGACGAGCATCTTCGGCAAGGGGGGCAACAGCCTCTTCTACTGGAACGGCGCCGCGAGCCACGACGTGAACGGCGACGGCCTGTGGGATCTGTTCGTGCCCACCCTCAACGGCTGCTTCCTCTACCTGAACAACGGCGAGGGCGGTTTCGTCGAGTCGTCAGAGGCCTGGGGACTGGCCGATGACGAGGGCGGCACGGGCGCCGTGTTCTTCGACTACGACAACGACGGCGACCCTGACCTGGCCGTGGGGCATGTGGGTTGGGAGCGTCCCAACGGCAGCCTGGGCGGCGACACCTTGCGGCTCTACCGCAACGACGGCGAACGCTACACCGACGTGAGCGTCGAGGCGGGCTTCGCCGGTCGCCACGTGGCCTTCTCCATGATCGCAGCCGACTACGACGGCGACGGATTCACCGACGTCTACGTGTGCTGCTACAACCGCATGGACGCGGTCTATCCCGAGTCATGGCACCACGCCGAGAACGGCACGCCCAACGCCCTGTATCGCAACCAGGGCGACGGCACGTTCACCGAGGTGGCCGCCGAGTGGGGCGCCGACGACTCCCGCTGGACCTTCGCCGCCGCCGCCCACGACTTCGACAGCGACGGCGACCTCGACCTCTACCTGGCCAACGACTACGGGGACAACTCCCTGCTGGTGAACCTGGGGGACGGCCACTTCGAGCAGGGTGCCGAGGCTGCGGGCCTGCTCGACGAAGGCAACGGCATGGGCACGGCCTGGGGCGACCTGAACGGCGACGGCACGGTCGATCTCTATGTGGCCAACATGTCGTCCACGGCCGGCAATCGCATCCTCAAGCGCATGGTGGCCTCGGAAGACGAGGGCATGGGGGGCAAGCTGCTCAAGCTGGCTGCCGGCAACTCGATCTTCGAGCGCACGGACGACGGCTTCGAACGGGTGCCTGCCTCCCAAGGCGGTGTGGGCGCGGCCTGGGCCTGGTCATCGAGCCTGGTCGACTTCGATCTCGACGGTTGCCTCGACGTGTTCGTGGCCAACGGCTTCATCAGCGGTGAATCCGCTGCAGACACATGAAGCCTCTACTGGCGCCACGTGGTGGCGTCCTCCATGGAAGAAGTCGAAGGCGTGGCCACCGAGCAGGCCGGGAGCCAGTCGTACCAGAAGGAACACATGGGCATGATCTTCCAGGAGGGCTTCTCGTTCAGCGGCTTTGAACGGGACAAGCTCTTCGTCGGGGATGGCAGCGCCCACTTCACCGACCTCTCGGCTGTCTCTGGTGTCGACGACGCCAATGACGGCCGGGCCGCGGTGGCCTCCGACTTCGACGACGACGGCGACCTCGACCTGTTCGTGCACAACATCGCTCGGGCACGTCATCGCCTCTATCGCAACGACTGCATCGACAACTCGGTCTCTCCCCGCTTCGTCAAGGTGCGCCTCACCGGCACGGCCAGCGCTCGTGACGCAGCGGGCGCCGTGGTGCGCCTGACCCTGGCTGAGGGCGGCAGTCGCGGAGTGCAGACCGAGGCCAAGGTGCTGGCCTTCGGCAGCGGCTTCGTGAGTCAGTCCGCGCCCGAGCTCGTCTTCGGGCTGGGCGATGCCCCGGGCGGCACACTCGAAGTGACCTGGCCCGGAGGCGTGGTCGAGCGCTTCGGCGCGGTGACTCCCGGAGCGCGGTTGTCCCTGGTCGAGGGCGCGGGGAAGAGCGTCCCCTTCGGGCGCCACTCGTCACCCTTTGCCGAACCCACGCCGCCGGGGCTGAAGGTCGATGTGGGCGTTGAGCTGCCAGCGTTGACCTTGCTCGACGGCGACGGTAGTGAGGTGGAGAGAACTCTGGCCACTCCCGGCAAGGAGACCTGGATGAACTTCTGGGCCACCTGGTGCGCGGGCTGCCGACAAGAGCTGCCAGCGCTGGCTGAGCTGTCAGGTGAGTCCGACAAGCGCCTGCTCATGGTCAGCGTCGACGTCCCCGAAGACCGGGCCAAGGCGTTGGGTGCCCTGGCCGATCAGGGCTTCGAGGCCGAGTCCCTGTTCATCAGCCGCCAGCTCATCGAAGAGGTCATCGATGTCGACCGGCTGACCCTGCCCACCACTCTCGTCTTCGATGATCAGGGCACGCTGGTACGCATCATCAACGGTCGCATTGATGGCTGAATCGTCGCGGGCTGAAGCGTCAGCCTCCGTGAACTGCAAGTCGGCTGGGCTGGTGTAGCTGTTGGGGGCACCGTTCTCGTTGTTCGCACCGGTGTCCGAGGCTCCCATGACCAGGAACGCTGTGCCGACGAAGACCACGACGAGGATCAGGCCGACGAAGATGAGGAAGATGCGCATCACGACCTGGGGCCAGGTGAGCCCTGGCTTGGTCGTCGCCACCGCCGCTGCGGCGGGCTGAGCAGCGCCGGCCGGGGGCGCTGGGGTGGGGGCAGAGACTGTCCTCACGGCGGCTCTCACTCGGCCCGGATCGTCCAGCGCTCTGCGCAGGTCTTCGGCGAAAGCGGCGGCGGTCTTGTAGCGATCGGCCGGGTCGCGCTGCAGGGCCTGGAGCAGCACCCGTTCGAGGGCTTCGGGCAAGCTGGGCCGCAGCTCTCGCAGGCGCTTCAGGCCTCCTGCGCTCAGTGCGGCCAGGACGTCCCCCTGGCTGGTGCCCTCGTAGGGCAGGCGCCCGGTGAGCAGCTCGAACAGGGTGACGCCCAGAGAGTAGATGTCGGAGCGGGCATCGAGGGGGGCCTCCCGGCGGAAGGCCTGCTCCGGGCTCATGTAGAGCGGTGAGCCGAAGACCTCGCCGGTCTGGGTCAGGCCGGAGGCTTCTGTGTCGAGGGCCAGGCCGAAGTCGGTCAGTCGCGGCGTGCCGTCCTCGTCGATCATGATGTTGGCGGGCTTCACGTCCCGGTGCACGATGCCCCGGCCGTGGGCGTAGTCGAGGGCGTCGGCGACCCGGGCGACGATGGACACGGCCCAGGGGGCGTCGCTGGCGTCCCCGGCTGCAGTGCGCGAGGCGATGACCTCTGCGAGAGAACGTCCCTCGACCAGCTCCATGGCGAAAAACGGCGCACCGCTCGCTTCACCCACGGTGTACACCGGCACGATGCCCGGGTGGCGCAGCTTGCCAGCGGCCTCGGCCTCCCTCTGGAAGCGGGTCAGCAGCCGCTGATCCTGGCGCAGCCGGGGAGGCAACACTTTCAGGGCCACGGGCCGGTTCAGGCTGATCTGCCGGGCTTCATAGACGATGCCCATGCCGCCCCGACCGATCTCCCGGACGATCTCGAAGTCACCCAGCCGCGACGGCGTGGGGGCTTCAGGGTCTGCGGGACCTTCGATCACATCGAGCAGAGCGAAGAACTCCCGCAAGGCAACGACGTGCTCTGGGTGGGCGGCGAGGACGGCCTCGTGATCGATCGGATCGCCAGCGTGGAGCTGGTCGAGCAGCTGATCCTGGATGTCCTCCAGGCTGGTGTCGTCGGCTGAGGGCGTGGTGGTCATGGCGGGGGTCTCCGTGGGTTCACCTCTCTCATGGCGATGAGAGGTGCAGAGGTCGCGGAGAAAATATCGGCCGGCCCTCAGCGGGACAGCCGGCCCGCCAAATCGGCCATGCCCCGGCAGACCAGGGATTTGACGGCGGTCTCGCTGCACTCCAGCTTGGCTGCGGTCTCGGCCACAGACAGTCCCTCCAGCCAGCGCAGCCGCACGGCCAGGGCCTGGCGTTCGGGCAGGGTGGCCAGGGCTTCGCTCAGACGTTGAGCGCGCTCGCCCGCCAGAACCCGTCCGCTGGGGCTGGTCTGTGACGACGCCACCGGCCCGGTGAGCGGGCGCTCGTTCGCCCGCTTGGCTGCCCGTTGGGCTCGACGCGCCTCCATGAGCTTGAAGCGGGCGATGCCCACGAGCCAGCGATAGAAGCTGCCTGAATCGCCAGTGGGCTGGAAGCCGCCGACCTTGCGCACCGCCTGCAGCAAGGTCTCCTGCACGATGTCCTCGGCGCTGATACGCAGGGTCAACGGGTGGGGCATGGTGGCTCGCACCCAGGCCAGCAGCCGCCCTTCGTGACGGGTGAACAACGTGGTCAGGGCGCTGCGATCGCCATCTCTGGCCGCGTCGACGAGGAAGGACGTGTGGGCCACTATGTCCCTCCAGCGTTGTGTCGCTCAGCTTTTCGTGAGACGGGCGTTCAGCTCAGGGTTCTTTCAGGCTGCGTACCAGGCCCTTGAAGCGGGGGCCGAGCCCGAGCACATGAAAGGGTCGTTCGCGAGAGCCGTAGAGATCGATGCCCGCCTTGACCGGGTCGCGCCCCTGCATCTGTTTCAGGATGCGCTCGATGGTCATGGGGTAGGGGGCGTCGGTCGCTTTGCCGATGGTGAAGCCGAGGCCGAACAAGAACTCGAGCATCTGCTGATCGCTGCAGTCCCGCAGGGCGTAGGGCCAGAACTCGAGCAGCAAGCCCAGGGCCGGGCTGCTGGCCAGCAGCTGCTGCGCGCCTTGCAGCGCCAACCACTCGCTGCCCTGGGTGTCGATCTTCAAGAAGTCGACGGGCCCGCTGACCAGCTCATCGACCGGCACGATCTCGATGGTGATCTGCTCGCTGGCGGCCATGTCACCGGGGGACGCGTCGCCCGCGACCACCCGGTTGTCACCATGATTGG
>Ga0114933_10000846_pt1 | contig 35929 bp, 28 predicted proteins | sample 4SBtaG_FD_89691 | JGI IMG/M metagenome (GOLD analysis project Ga0114933, IMG submission 89691) | Deep subsurface microbial communities from Kolumbo volcano to uncover new lineages of life (NeLLi) - 4SBTROV12_W25 metaG | ecosystem: Environmental > Aquatic > Marine > Volcanic | place: Kolumbo... | reverse complement strand
TCTTGTCTGATATTGTCTCGGGCTCGGGCTCGGGCTCTGGCTCTGGCTCTGGCTCTGGCTCTGGCTCTGGCTCTGGCTCTGGCTCTGGCTCTGGCTCTGGCTCTGGCTCTGGCTCTGGCTCTGGCTCGAGTTTCTCGACCGTCCCATTTGAGTCCAAAATTTCACTGGCCGCTACGATTTCTACTTCGTCGGCAGATTCAGAGGTTGGCTGTATCAATTCAACATGCTGAGGAGTTATCTCCTCAATGGGCTCGGGCTCTGAATCGGGTACCTCAAACTTGGTCACGAACTCAGGTGCGTCTTCGAGTTTCAATTCGTAGCTCTCTTCCTCCTCCGCTTCGCTGGATTCTGGGAGATCAACGGTGAATGCAAAGCTGGGCTTCTGTTTGGTGACTACCGAGTCATCCTTACCATACTGCTTGACATCGATAGTAACATCATCCATAGTGAATGTGGTCTTTGACCAGTCGACTACCTCCTCCTCCTCGTCCTCCTCGAAGTCCCCCAAAAGCTCATCGAAGAGATCTGATGCTTCGCCGTCGTCGACGGTTGTTTCTTGTTGGTGTGTAGCTTTCTGGAGCTGATATGAACACCTAGAACATATATCTGCTTCGAGTGGATTTTTCTGCTGGCACAGTGGACATTCTATGCCCTGATCCTCCTTCTTACGATTGAATTTGAATCTGTCAAACACTGGTATGCCCCCCACCCGTAGGCGGCTTCCCAGAAACTCATCGTATAATCCTCACGGGAAGGTGTTCGGGATGAATCACGGGAAATGAGTCATTCGCGCTCGGGGAATGGTGATGAGGTGCCTTCTACGCGCCATATTGTGGAAGAAGGGGCCGAGGGACTGCCATCTAGGTTCAAGAGGAGCCAGGATCATCACGAGGCTTATCAGAAGCTAATCAGATGGGAATTGGACGATGAGCTTGCATCGACTGAAACAAGACTCAGAAATTGGTCGAGGGACAGGCTTGTCTCAAATGGGGTTGCGCTATTTGATTTGATTGCAAAACCGGATGGCTGGCTATTCGATCAACGGGTCGTGAAGCTAGGAATGAGAGGGAGGAGGGATTTGGGACCGCACCGATTCAGACAGGGAGATATCGTGATGCTGAGTCGTGGCGACCCCCTGTCTGAGAGGCCGATTGAGGCGATAATAAGTGAAAGGAGGAGGAACTCTATCAAAATCGTCTTGCCAGAGCTTCCTTCTGACATAAGAAAAGATAGTTGGAGGATGGATAGGGGGGCTAATAGGGTCGCTTACGACAGAATGAGGGATGCACTGAACTCCATCTTCCAGGAAGAGGGGGGTGCCCCTCTCAGGGAACTGATCCTTGGCCTTGTGCACGATCCATCGGGAACTTCTTCACTTCCTCCACAACTGGGAGGCGTCAGAGGTAGAAATTACTCTCTTGATATGAACCTAAACGAAGCTCAGAGAAAGGCCGCAAAGGCGGCGGTAGAGCAAAGAATGACTCTCATCCAAGGACCTCCTGGAACGGGTAAGACGCATACTGCAGTCAGGATTCTTGAGGCTTGGGCACAGCAGGACATGGGGACTGTTCTGGCCGTAGCTGACTCCAATGTGGCCGTGGACAACCTCCTAGAGGGGCTATTGAAGCTTGGCGTAAGGGCAGTTAGGTTGGGCCAACCAGTCAAGGTGAGAGAGGGGCTTAGAGAGGCGACGATGGACGCATTGATGGAGAAGCACCCACTGAGGCGGGATCTCGTCGATCATCTGGAGTTGAATGAGAAGCTAGGAAGAAAGATCAAGGGGATGAGGGGTGGAAAGGAGAAGGGGCTCGCTCACAGGGATCTCAGCAGGGGCTGGAAGGAAGTCCGCAGAATCGAGGGGCAAATGCGTGATGACATTCTTGACAAGGCCCAGGTTCTTTGTTGCACATGCATAGGGTCTGGTCATGAGTTACTGGATGGTAGGCGTTTCCCCCAGGTATTGCTAGATGAGTCGACGCAGGCTACTGAGCCTGCATCCCTCGTACCGATAGTTCGTGGAGCTAGGCAGCTAGTTCTGGTTGGAGATCACAAGCAACTCCCTCCAACTGTGATATCTCGAAGAGCGGAGAATGGGGGACTGTCAAAATCACTATTCGAGAGAATGATGGAGATGGGGATCGAAGCCCATCTACTGACTACCCAGTACAGGATGCATCCAGCCATCTCTAAGTTTCCGAACGAGGCTTTCTACGATGGGCTATTGGTAGATGGAGTAGAAAGTTCCCAAAGGCCCACGCCGGCAGGTATGCTCTGGCCTGATTGGGATACTCCGATTGCATTCATTCCAGTTGAGGGAGGGGAGGCGACCTCTGCCGATAGTGAGTCGAAGGAGAACACCGCTGAGGCTTCTTGGGTCTCAAAAATAGTCGAGGGTTTATTGGACACGGGAGACGTAGAGATAGCCGATATCGGAGTAATTACTCCCTACGCGGCACAGGTGAGGGCAATCAGGGATGTCCTTCCTGAATCTGTGCAGGAAGTCGAGGTGAAGACTGTCGATGGCTACCAAGGAAGAGAGAAGGAGATTATCGTTTTCTCCTGCGTAAGGTCGAACAGCGATGGCAACGTTGGTTTCCTATCCGACCCAAGGAGGCTGAATGTGGCCTTGACTCGAGCAAAGAGGGGGTTAATCGTGATTGGAGACCCGTCAACATTGAAATTCGATGAGAATTGGGAAGGATGGCTCGGACATGTCAGAGAACGTAACCTTGAGGCTTGGCACATCCTCGGAATGTCCTGAGGGAGCAGCATGATAGACCACGATTCACCCATCTCGCTGACTCCAGTAAGCGGTGGCACGCTTGCACAATCAATAGTTTCGGAGCAGGCGAATGAGCATTGGAATCTCCCCGAGGGAACCATTTTGGCTTCAGGGGTCAGGAGGGGTACGTCACTGATGATCGATATCGTTATCGTGACAACCTTGCTCATGCTAGCCACTAAGTGGGAACTTTTGCATGTATGGATACTTGAGACATGGAGGACTCAGCCCCATTACTCTCTGGCATACACATTTGTCCTTCTCGCCTCTCACTGGTTGTACTGGAGAATAACCGGCCTGTGGTACTCCAGATCTCTTGGGCAGAAAATGATGGGGCTCGCTATTGTCTGCTCGGATGGAAGCGCGTTGACTAGCGAGATGTGGGACAGGCGTGCCATTCGGAAACTGGTCTATCTGATTCCTCTGGTGAATATTGGGGTCGGTGCTTACGAAGTAGCGAGAATATTCCAACGTCACACACACCAAACCAATCTAGATCTGAAGATTGGGACAATCGTAGCTCATGCCAACTCCTTGCCCCCGGCAAGTCGGAAGCATATCAGGTAGGTTCGAGATGGAAAAAGCAGTGAAGGCAGCCTTGGAGGGGAAGTGCGTTGTCTACCCGACCTCGACCCAGCCCGCCTTGGGGTGCATCCCAAATTCTGACTCCCTAGACATGTTGTTTTCACTCAAAAATAGGCGTTCCGATCAGCCCGTGAGCTTGGGAGTTGCAAATATTGAGCAGGCTAGAGAGTTGGTGCGGGTTCCGGAAGTCGCTATTGAGATCCTAAATGGCTTCCCCCCAGGTTCCCTAACGCTTCTCCTAGAGGCAGAGACTCCTCTTGATGGCAGACTAGGAGGGGAGATGGTTGCAGTTAGGGTCATGTGCCACCCATCTGCCATCGCCCTGCTTGAGAAAACAGGGCCTCTTACCGCGACCAGTGCGAATGTAAGTGGACAGAGTCCTGTAGACGATTGTGAGGTGGCGGCAGAGCTTCTTTCCCCCTTCGGTGAAGGGATAGAGTACGTTTCTGGTGTGTGTGAGGGGGGTTTACCCAGTACCTTGATATCGTGGGATTACTCCTATGGGCCATCCGACATGCCTGAGATTGAGGTCATTAGAGAAGGAATTGTTAGCAGGGAGGAGGTTCTGGAATGGTCGAAGAGTCGGACTTGAAGCAATGGAAAGACGCCGGTCACGTGGCTAGGCGGACTCTTGAGGGGATCGAGGGAGAGATAGTTGCTGGTAAATCCTGGAATGAGGTTATTGACTCCGCTGAAAGGTTCATTCGAAGGCATGGAGGTCAAGCGGCCTTTCCGGTTACCATTTCAGTTAACGACTTCGCGGCACATTACACTACTAACTCCCAACAGACTCCCCCGGAAGGATGGGATGATGAGATGGTTTTCCAGAAGGGCGACCTAGTGAAACTGGACGTTGGGGTACACATCAAGGGGGCCCTTGGGGACAACGCAATGACGATCGAAGTCGGTAATGGCGGCAAGCACACCGAACAAATCAAGGCCGCCAGGGAGGCGAGGGACGCTGCCATAGAAATCATGCATCCCGGTACACCTTGGCACAAAGTCGGGGCAGCTGCTGAGCAAGTGGCGAAAGACGCCGGTTTCTCACCCATTTCCAATCTCTGCGGGCACCAGATGGAGAGATGGAACCTTCACAATGGAGTTTCGATCCCAATGTATGCTTGCGGAACAAGTAATCCCGGGTTCAAGGGAGCTGTTGAGGAAGGTGGCGTCTATGCCGTCGAGCCATTCAATACAACTGGAAAAAGCGGGATGGTTGACAATGTGAGTCCAGCGGACTCCTCGAATATACTCAGAGTGACAGGAGATGTAAAAATTCGTAAGGCCCTTGACAAGGGCAAATTGAAGCCATTGGGGGCGACCATGGCCCGGTATATCGAAGAGCGGTATAGTACGCTACCTTTTGCTGAGCGGTGGGCATATCCGCTACTCGAGAAGCCCTTCCCCGAAGCGGATGAGGAGTCCCTCCGTAGGAAATGGAATGCTCTGGTGAAGAAGCTGACCTCTATCAGGTTCATCGAGGTTTACTCAGCCCTGAAGGACAGGGACGGAGGGGTCGTGGGTCAGTTTGAACACTCGGTGTACGTCACAGAGGGCGGTCCCGAAGTACTAACAGTGGCATAATTTGGTAAAAAATTGACTAAAATGGCCGTAAACGGGCATTAATCCAACAACGATTATCTATCTCCGGCCCTCACAACGGCTCGTACAGGGTCGTTAGGTTCTCGCTAAGTGCATCCCATCCCTTCGCAACTATCTCTCGCCCTGTACACCTACTTCTGAGCCAGAGCTAGCCTTGGCCTCCCCGAATACCGTCACTGAAATGACAGATGCAAGTATCAGGGCCATTCCGGCTGATTGCTGTAGCGAGGGGTCCTCCCCCAGTATAATCGTCCCCCATACTATGGTTAGAACGGGCTGCGTCAGGACTGCGAACGAGGTGTGGGCCCCAGGGAGTCTCGGCAATGCATGGGTGATTGCAAGCCAGCCAGTAACCTGGCAGGAGACGGCTAGTAACAGTAGCCATGCGTGTCCGGGCCATGAAATGTTGAAGTCGATCTTTTCGATTCCGACAGTCCCGAGGGGCATTAGGCCGACGATAAGTAGACCTGTCGCCGCACCCAATGTAGCGTCGAACTGTAGGCTCGATGAAGGTGCCATATCCCTATTCGAATACCTGTAAACAAGAAGGAAAGATGAGTAGAATATAGCTGCGAAAATCGATGCTATTACGCCCTTGAAGGGATCGGCTCCATATGGCTCATCGTCCCAAATTCCTGAAATCAATGCCAGCCCTATCATCACCAATGGGAGTGCGAGAAGTGTCGACTTGTTTGGCCTCTCACCGAGTAGCCACCAGCTTACCAGGGTGACAATGATCACCTGGGAGTTGCCTATCAACGTGGATATTCCCGTTCCAACATAATCGATAGCGCTGTGATAGCCAACAAAGTCCAATGCCAGCAGGAGCCCGGCTAGGAAAGCAATCGCCCTAGTCCTGATGGGCCTCTTATCTTCGGATTTTACGCGATAGGCTAAGACCGCTAGTATTGGAACTGCATAAAGCATCCTGAAGAATGCCCCAGTGACGAGGGCTGTGTCTGAATACTGGTAAAGGAGGGGGGCGAACGAGAGTACAGCAGCGCCAAAGAGTGCTGTCGCCATAGGTAGGCGTCTACTGGCGTCTTCCTCACTCATGCCATTCCGGATTCAAACATCTCCTTGAGGCTACCATCCTGGTACATCTCGAGGACGATATCGCTCCCCCCAATGAGCTCCCCGTGGACAAATACCTGCGGGATAGTGGGAAATTCGGACCAATCCTTCAGGGCAGTCCTTGCCCTTGGGTCGGAGAGAACATTGACACACGCAAATTGCTCCAGGCCAACATCTTTGGCGAAGGAGCTGACAATTTGAGCCCCCCTGTTAGAGAATCCGCACTGTGGTTGTGCCGGGGTTCCTTTCATGAAAATGACAATTGGGTTACTATCGACTACTTCTTGTAATTCTTCGGGGCTCCAATTGAATTCACTCATACGTTCACTTCCTGTCATCTCGTCTAACATGCACACCAAAGAACTCTTGCTTTCCTGAGTGTGGATCGAAGGTAGTGCTTCCTGCGTTCTTTGCCTGCTCTGGAGTCATGCATTTCAGATCCAGTGCATGGACAAGGTTACTCTCCAGATGCTGTTTGAAATGCCTGAGTATCGGCATTTGCCTCTGGAGTGGCCTTAGTCCCTCATAGCCCTGTGAGATTATCCTGACGTGGAAATGGTCGCCCGTTCCATGAAGATCTGTGGCCTCCACAATTGCATCGGGTACGATCTTCGAAACCTCACTCGCCACCCAGCTCTCGGTCACCATGAATGTGAATAGAGGGAGATGGCTTTGAATGCTATTGTCGACTACTTTGCTAGGGCCGAATGTATTGATTCCAAATTCTCTGCGATTGTTCCCCTGTCATTGATTAGTCCACTGCCAACCACTGCTATGTCAATTCCCCATCCCGAAACAGTGGCTGCATTGTGATCCTTTATTCCACCATCAATCATGAGCATGGGGGACTTACCGCCTGCTTCCTCCTGAGAATCTATAGCGGCACGAAATGCCCTAACCTTGCCTTCGACTTCTGGCATGAATGATTGGCCCCCCTTACCAGGAACTACGGACATCACTAGAACAAGATCGAGGTCGGGGAGAAGTGGCATGACTTCTTCTACGGGGGTATCGGGATTGAGAACGCAACCGGCCTGGACGCCGGCCGAGTGAAGGTTATCGATGAGAGTGGGGAAGTCATCTACTGCCTCGATATGTGCAATCACCATGTCAACACCCGCATCGACATATTGATCCCAGGATTCCTCGGCATTATTGACCATCAGGTGACAATCAATGAATGCCTCAGGGCCTAACCTCTCCCGAGCAGAACGAATTAATGCGGGGCCGAAGGTAATCGTCTTGTTGACCACCCAGTTACCGTCCATGACGTCCATGTGGAACCAATTTATTCCTGCCGCAGCCGCCTCGTCTAGCGTTCTACCAAGTTCGCAGTAATCGACTGTGAGGATGCTGGGTGTAACTTCCAATTGACTCCCCAGTTGTTCCGTGGAGGCTTGGGTTCTCATACCTATTGTTGTGATTGATGCAGCCGCATATTGATATGGGGGCCCCGCTCACGTCGCTTTGGTGCGAGTATGGGAAAGGTAGTCGATACAAGTGATGCTGATTTTGATGTTGTAACGAAAAGTGACGAATGGGTCCTAGTGGATTTCTGGGCGCCGTGGTGTGGCCCATGCAAAATGATAGGGCCAGTGCTAAAGCAGATATCAGAAGAAAGAGAGATCACGATTGCAAAGGTGAACACTGACGTCAACCCACTTAGTGCCGGGAGATTTGGTGTTAGGGGGATACCCGCTTTGCTTCTCTTCAATAATGGAGAGTTGGTGGATAGAGAAACAGGGGCTAGGCCTAAACCAATGATGGATTCTTGGCTAGACAGGCACATGGCATCTTAGGGTAACGCGTCTTTTAGCCTTCTTAGACGGTCCTCGTGAGGTTCTCCAACATCTCTCAGAAGCCTGGCCCTAAGGGCCTCGTGAAGCCACATTCCATCTGATAATTCTAACATCAGACCTCTCTCGATGAGATCATGCGGAGGGAGTCCGTCGTACCCTGCAGCAATAGCTAGGGAATCCCATGGTATTGGCCTCTCAGCTACGGCCAATAGGGCAAGCATCTCCCTTCTATCGCTCGGCAAAACATCTAGGATCTCCTCATCTAGGAACCTTAGCCAGTCCTCATGTAATGTCTGTCCATAGAGTTCCAGGAGTTCAACGGCCAGAGGATGCCCTCCAGTAGCTTTGTGAATTTCATCGATAGGAGCAGATCTAGGCACCTCAAGAGAGGAAATCCACTCTCTGACTTCTTCGATTGTTAGCCCTGTAAGAGAAAGCTCACGCACCTTCTCCCTCGTATGCACATCTCTTCTATCATAGAATGCCAGATTAGTTCTGGAAATCATTAGCAGCCTGAGGCTTGTCGCTTCAGCGACCTGAAGTAGAGCCCCGAATAGATGGTTACCCTCAGTACCTATGTTGTGGACATCATCCAGAATGAGAAGGAGTTGTGGAGGTTTAGTACCGAGTTTTCCTGAGTCGTCTTGGAGATGCGCATTCAGTCTTCTGCGATATGCATCCAAGTCTATCCTTGCACCTGGCTTCAGCGGAAGGGACTCTAGGACCTCATACGGATCACTGTCCCTTCCATCCTCCCCTATTCCCAATCTGTGAAGAAGGCTGGTAGCAATTCCCAATGATGAGTCCCATGGCTGGCAGGGATAGTACATTACTTCTCGATTGAGGCCGCTAGATATTGCCTCCTCGAGCCAATAAGAGGCGAGTGTTGTCTTTCCACATCCAGCTATTCCAGAAATCACGAATAGTGGGATTTCAGACGTAATCCAATCATCTAATTGTGCCTTTTCAGAGTCCCTTCCGTGAACATTTCTAGTCTTGGGCGGAAGTGTGTCATAGGTTGAGTGGGCCCCGGCTAGAAGCGTTATCGAGCCAGGCCCTTGTTGTTCCTCGCCGGATGCCACTATGGCACCGAATCTGATATCACCGAAGTTTAGTACCCCTTCATGTTGAGCATGCATAAGCACTTGGAGCAATGAGAGATTTGTCTCCAGCTTGGACGGCGCTTCATCGGCTCTGACCTCCAACAGGGTCCCATCCCTCCCTCTGATTAGTATTGGACTTGACCTTAGCGATTCTATTCTCTCCCTAGCCTCCTCCCTGCCATCCTCCGTTAACTGCCATGTTTTCTGTCTTCGATTCTCGCCCCTTATGCTTCTAGTGTGCTCGGAAACTAATCCTTCAGCCATTAGTTCGCGCATTGACCTAGACACATTGGGAGGATGCATTGCACACACCTCTGCAATGCCTGGACGGGTTACTTCTTGCGTTACGATATAGTGGTCGGCCTGATGATCCTGCTCCCACAAATGGAGCATGATACGGTCGACGACGGGGACGTTGACCCTAGGAACCCCGTTCGACATGAACCCATCCGAGAGAAGGTGTGCGCATCAAGCGTTCGGGGCCATGACACGGAGTATTCTAGGTGCACTGCGGGTATGGCTCTTGCATTGGGGGGAGGAAAAGATCCACACAGGTCCTTTCCACAGTGTGGAGGGTAAGGATGCTTTGAGGGCCCATAGATAGCGAAACGGGCATTACCGATACTGGGCTAGGCAGGTAGTCCTCTCCTGTCTGTGTAATTATCAATTGGATTCCATCCCCCTCAGGAACAACAACGTCCATCCCGAAGAATTCCATCTTAGCAATTACAGTTGATCCTGGGGCCAGGGGGGCGCCCTCCCTGCCGCCTTCGTGGAATCTCAAATCCATCACTGCATGCCCTAGATGCATCCCTGTACTAGATTGAACCATTTCGACGAACAGATGTCCACTAGTGGAGAGTATAGAGATAGTAGCCTCGATATGGAATGTTGGAGTTCCAGCTATCCTTGTCTCAGTATCGAATTCAGGACATTCAACGACTAAGCTGGAAGTGGGCGTGATGGTATCGCTCCCGCCTATTATTGAGCACTGGTCCATACCATAAGGAATCCATATTGAGTCCAAGGGGGGATAAGTATCCTCAACTCTCCAACCGCCCATATTATCTTGCACCTCTGCGATTAGTCGGGGCTTTGGGCCCATTTCTTTCAGGTAAAAATCGAACCACTCAAGCATATCATCAGCCCAGTCCCATCTCAATGTGTAGGGGAAGGCCTCAGCGCCCCTGCCACTAGAGAGGCCCTCGTGTCCACCCCTTCTGTCTGGGTAATCATGCCCCCATTGGCCGTAAAGCCCCTTGACATCAAGTCCTGCGTCCCTGACCATATTATGCACTGGGAATGCCATATGTGGGTCGACGTTCCAGTCCTGGAGGCCATGTATGATGTACACTGATCCGTTGTAATTCTGAATTGCTCTGGTGAGGAAGTGCCTCTCCTCCCAGTAATCGCTTCCTGTCCAAGCCAGATTGTCCCCTGTGAGATATGCGCCTACGCCCGCGTAATACCCTTCCATATATCCTTCACATGCATTCTGGACATCTTCGAGATCGCCGTCTAGGCCGAAGCTTCCGTAAACGCCATTGTGCATGATTGCACCACGTAACTCCATACTGCCATTCCTCCACATCAGATCATGTAGGCCGATAAGCCCCGACATTGGGACTATGGTCTTCAGGTGAGAGGAGCCCATCGCTGCTGCCTCCCATGGTGTTGAGCCATCATATGACTTGCCGATTATTCCAACGTTCCCATTTGAGAATGGGGCTTTCCCGAGGTACTCTACCGCTGCGTGTATTCCCTCCTGCTCATCATCGCCCATCAAGTCCATACAGTGGTTTGACTCTCCGGTGCCGAAGACAGATACTTGAGCCACTCCATACCCATGTGGAACGTAGTTCTCTATCAGAAAACGCCCCAGACGGTCTGCTGGAGTTAATGCATCCACGTCTCCATCGTCGTAGTATGGCCCAATTTCTGCAATTATTGGGACTCTACACTTATCTTCGAGTGTCTCGGAGCCCATCTCACATCCATCAATCAATGGAAGCCACAATCCCATATGGACCTCGGCCCCTCCAGTGACGCCGGCCCCTCCATCAGCAACTGAGATTGATGTTACAGGGACATATATTGACATGACTTCCCCTATCTGATAAGACCCGTTTTCCGAGACTCTGCTGAAATCATCGTTGTCTCTGTAAATCAGGTCAGAGCGCTCCTCAACAGGTGGGAGCCAATGATTTTCTTCGGGTACAGCGTCATTAGTTTTCTCAGCACCGAAGCATCCCGAAAGGGCCGGGACCAGGAAGAGCAGGACCAAGGTCGCTGCTACAGTACGTCGGTGCATGCCATAATCGGGAATGGAGGTACACATGATGAATTCGGTCTGTTGGCCAGACATTCTCCTTAATGTTCGACATGATTCAAGTTATGAGGTGGCTGCCTCCCGGGAGACCCATGGACGAGTATGATGAACTGATGGAGAGGCTGAAGGACATATCTCTCGTCAGGCAAGTTGGGGGACTTCTAAGTTGGGACCAGGAGGTTCTGATGCCACCCAAGGCAGCGGCACTGAGGGCAGAGCAACTAGCTTGGGTTTCGAAGGAGGGGCATATCAGACAGACTGACCCCAGAATAGGGGAGTTACTGGATAAACTGGAACGGAAAGGAGGTCTTGATGAGGTGCAAATGGCTAATGTCAGGCTGGCGCGCGAGTCCTATGACAAGGCCACAAAGCTGCCAACAGAATTCGTCACAGAACTGGCTAAGCACAACTCCAAGTCCGTGATTTCCTGGACTGAGGCAAGAGAGAAGAACGACTTCTCCATATTCAGAGACGATCTTGCCAAGTCAATAGAGCTGGCAAGGAAGAAGGCGGACTACCTAGGTTATGAGTCGCTCCGATATGACGCGCTACTCGACCTCTACGAATCTGGGCTCTCTGTGTCGAGGCTCGATCCTCTATTCGAGGGTTTGAGGGAGAATGTTGCCCCCCTCATCAAAGCAGTGAATGAGAGAGGCGAGAGGCCCGATATGTCATGGATAGAAGAAAATAAGTGGAGTCAGGAAGGTCAGGAGACTTTGAGCCAGAGGGTCTCGGAAGCAATAGGATTCGACTTTGAGGCTGGCAGGAGGGATGCGTCGACGCACCCTTTCTGCGGGGGCCCAAATCCGGACGATGTGAGGTGGACTACGCGGTACAGCGAAATCGACCCGTTTGGTTCTCTCTATGGGTCGATGCATGAAACTGGTCACGGAACCTATGAGCAAGGCAGACCCCGGAACCTCGACTTTCAACCAGCAGGAACTGCTAACGGACTAGGGGTGCATGAGAGCCAGAGTAGGCTCTGGGAGAATCAGATTGGTCGCTCACTAGAGTTCTGCGAGTGGTCACTACCGATGTGGAAAGAGTGTTTTCCGGAGAACATGTCCGGAGTTACTGCTGAACAGCTCTGGAAATCGGTCAATCTGTTGGAGCCCAGCCTGATTAGGGTCGAGGCAGATGAGGCGACTTACAACATCCACATAATGATCAGATACGAGATAGAGAAGTTGATGATTTCCGGTGAGTTAGAGGTGGATGACCTCCCTGACAAGTGGGATGACATGTACGAAGAATACCTAGGGGTTAGGGCACCAAACAGGAGCCTCGGTGTCATGCAGGACATCCACTGGTCGATGGGTGCTATCGGCTACTTCCCAACATATACGCTTGGCAACCTATACTCCGCACAGCTATTGGCAGCTGCGCGCAGGGACCTGCCAAATCACGACGAACAGGTCAGAAATGGCCAATTCGGACCCCTCCTGGAGTGGATGAGGGAGAAGGTGCACGGAAGAGGGAGTATCCTAGAGCCCGCTGATCTGATAGAGGAGGCAACGGGTTCTCCACCCTCTCCAGATGCGTTTGTGGAGTATCTGGTAAAGAAGGTTCAGCGGCTTTATGGAATTACTTCTTAGCATGCAGAAATTCCGCATATGGAGTAGTGATTAGTCGCTGGGCCATAGTCATAGGCACGAAAGCACGATATCGATGAGGTCACGACGAGGGCCATGGCCGTGTTGACGCTGGAGGCTGTATCGTCATTCACACGAGGTCTGCAAGGGGCGTGCACGGCCCTCGCGCTCGATGGCGATTCTCTTGTTGGCGGGTCTCATGATGGCCAGATAGTCCGCTGGTCCCCCCTGACAGGGGAGAAGAAGTGGGGATTGGACACTGAAGGCCCGATTTCTGACATGCACCTAGCGGAACAGTTGTTATTCGTTTCATCATCATCCGTCTTGTCTTGCCTTTCCTTGGAAACTGGAGAAGTTCTCTGGGAATCGGATCTCGAGGGCGCGCGTGATTATGTCGTCCAGACTGGGGATGTGGTCTGGGCCACTTCATCTGTCTATGAGATAGAAGTATCCGACTACGTGGAATCTACGCTATGGGCATTTTCGTTGGATGGTTCCCTACTGAATAGATGGAGCTTCGAGGAGAGGTGCTGGTTTCTGGCACCCCACCCAGAAGAGGGTGTCGTTATGGGTCTAGGGAGGCCCAGATGTGGGTACTTTTGGGCCAGAGTTGGCGAGGATTTGTCCCATGTCCGCTTGTCAACTGAATCACCTGTGACGGTAGGTGCAGAAGGTCCCGATGGCATACTTTTCGGACACAGTGATGGGGTAATCACCGACCTCAGGGGATCCGCTATGGGCAACTCCGAGGCCTCGATAAGGTCGTTGTCCTCTTTCGATAGTGGTTCATGGGCATATGGGACAGATGAAGGAACCGTGGGGGGGGACGGGTGGAAAGGGTCGGTCGGAGGGTCGGTGGACGCGATAGTACCAAAGCCAGGAAAAGGGGGGGTATGGGCGATTTCATGGAGTGGAAGTTCTTCTTTCCACTCTGTGCAGGATTCATTGGGGGTTTCGGAAATTACGCATCAGCAAAGAATTTCTTCCTTCGCACACAGGGGAGAGTGGGTCGCCCTGGGTGATGAAAATGGACGAATATTCTCAATTAACGAGGATTTCCTCGAGCGGAGAATGTCGGACGGGCCATCCGAAGGCCCGGAGGACGGAAGGAGTTCTCACTTGAGAGACCGTCTTAGGAGGTTGCGCGAGTGATAATTTTCAGTGGAAATTATCGTTTTGCGACCCTAATTTCCACTGTACTGCACTGATATAACGAAAGGTTTAATTGCCGCCGCTTGCCCTGTTGACTTTGCCGCTCCGGGGGAGTGGTGTGGGCGCGCTTCGGCAAACCCGCGGGCCACAACAACTGATCCGCAAAGTCGGAGAGGTAGAACCGGAATCCGAAAGGTGAACGGGGAACAGTCGAATCGCCTGTGGGCGAGGAGGCGGCAGTAGAACCAACGTGGAGATAACCGGACGCAAGGAAGGGGAAGGAAGCGCGGGGGGAAACTGGGGAAAACGGAACCGAACCCTTCGGGGGGAAAACACAAACCGTACCAGGAAACCATGCTGCGAAGGTACACGAAGGAAGGGGGAGAGTCAGAGATGGCGGGAACCTAGAGCACGGGTGTGGGGAACGAAGTGGAGAGAACCGGACGCAAGGAAGGGGAAGGAAACCTAGGGAAACACACCGGGAACAAGAGCGGGGAGACCCGTGGAGGACCGGTACCGATCGAGAAACAAAATGGTGATAATAGCCATAGAGGGAATCGAGAAGGGCGACGGAGGAGCGATTCTCCGGGGGGATATTACCCAAACGTCCAGAAAAATGGCGAAGGAACCCCAGTGGTTCCAGAGTCGTCTACCCGGGAAATCCTAGTCTGACTAGGAGGAACCGGACCCTGCGGAGTACGCAGGGGGGAAAGCTTCCCCAAGCAGAACCCCCTGCTGCTCCCACCCTACTTTGGCCCATTCAAACAAATTTTTCTGGGAACTAGGCCACTCTATGTGTGTCCTGTCATCGACTCCGGCCTTACCCACTCGTCAAACTGCTCGTCGGTTAGCATCTCAAGCTCTAGAGCGCTCTGTCTGAGTGTGAGTCCCTTCTGATGTGCGTTCTTCGCTATCTTTGCCGCGTTATCATATCCTATGTGCGGATTTAATGCAGTGACAAGCATCAGGGAGTTCTCTAGATGAGAGGCAATATTTTCCTGATTGGCTTCCAAACCAACAACGCACTTGTCGGTGAAAGATCTGCATGTGTCCGAGAGAATCCTGACCGAGTGAAGGAGATTGTGAATCATCATTGGCTTATACACGTTCAATTCGAAGTTCCCTTGGCTCCCTCCTATCGATATTGCAGTGTGATTTCCCATGACTTGGCAGCACACCATGGTCATGGCCTCTGATTGAGTCGGGTTGACCTTGCCTGGCATAATACTGGATCCGGGCTCGTTGGCGGGAAGAGACAGTTCTCCGAAACCACACCTAGGTCCGGAACCCAGCCATCTGATGTCATTGGCTATTTTCATGAGAGACGCAGCCAGTGTGTTTAGGCTGCCAGACGCTGCGACCAATGCGTCATGGGCCGCTAGTTGGGCGAACTTGTTGTCTGCGCTGACGAATGGGAGAGCCGTCTTCTCGGCGATCCTGCTCGCGACCTGCTCGGAGAAGTCGGGGTGGGTGTTCAGACCCGTGCCCACCGCAGTCCCGCCGAGGGCCAATTCGAAGAGGTCGGTCAGTGAGTTCTCTATCCTCCGAATATCGGAGTCTAGCATTGAAACATATCCGGAGAACTCCTGGCCCAGTGTAAGGGGTACTGCGTCCATCAAATGGGTCCTTCCAATTTTCACTATCGAGGAGAAGTCTTCTGACTTGGCCGATAGTTCCTCCCTCATGTGGGAGAGCGCCGGTAGAAGCCTGTGAGTGATCTCCTCAGCTGCTGCGATATGCATTGCAGTGGGGAATGTGTCGTTGCTGGACTGGGCCCGATTCACGTGATCGTTTGGGTGAACGGGTGATTTACTTCCTAGCTCTCCCCCAGCGAGCTCTATCGCTCTGTTAGCGATTACCTCGTTCGAGTTCATGTTTGTCTGCGTGCCGGACCCAGTCTGCCATACTCGCAAGGGGAAGTGCTCGTCCAATGTTCCAGAAATTACCTCCTCACATGCAGCGGACACCAACGCTCCCACCTCCTTATCGAGTTGACCGAGGTCTACGTTCGTCTGGGCGGCCGCTCCCTTGAGTATCCCAAAGGCCCGGATTATGGATCTCGGCATTGTATCCTCCCCGATATCGAAATTGACCAGGGAACGAGAGGTCTGGGCACCATAGTACCTGTCAGAAGGCACCTCGACATCTCCCATCGTATCCCTTTCAACCCTGAAGGAGTCGGGGTCAGCCCTTGCCGATCTCTGGGGAGGAGCCTCATTGGGAGGAGGGGTGGCATCGTGGGAGAGCCCCTGCTCGATCATCCTGGTAATCGTAGCGGACCTGCCCTGTTTCATCCCCTTGCCGACTTTCCTGTCTAGCTTCCTCGCTGTCTCCTCTGGTATGCTGATGCTGATTATCCTGCGGTCCCCCGCGCGGTGCTTGGCCATGCACCTTCGATTAATTAGTTATTAATAAATAATTTGATTTGGATTTAGTGATTCGTTTTACTAGAATCTCTCGACCTTGACTATCTTCTGGGGGTCGAATGGCCTGTCCCCTGGCTTGGTGTCGCAATTCTCGATCTTGTAGACGTGATCCATTCCTTTCACAACTTCACCGAATACGGCGTGGTTGCCATCGAGCCAGGGCGTAGGGACAGTGGTCAGGAAGAACTGCGAGCCGCCGGTGTTTGGGCCAGCGTTTGCCATGGAGAATAGTCCTGGTCTGTCGTGTTTCTTTGCCAATGCAGATGGCTCACACGGAATCTTCCAACCAGGGCCTCCTGTTCCTGCTCTGCCGTTGTTAGCATCTCGTGAGTGTGGGCATCCACCTTGGATCATGAAGTTCTTGATGACTCTGTGGAAGTGCAGTCCGTTGTAGAACCCTTCATCCACTAGCTTGAGGAAGTTCCCCGTGGTCTCTGGGCAGTCTTCGGTGAAGAGTTCGATATCTATCTCTCCTGCGCTTGTCGTCATTCTAACTATGGTGGACATGGATTGAGCGAGGGGCAAGCAGTCCAATAGTGTAACTGCCGCGGCAAGAGTAATGTCTATCCTTGGACATGGGTGTTTGATGAGTCGCTGCAGGGGAGTCGACGAGGACCGAACGGGAGCTCCCGAATGTGGGAAGCATGTAAAGTTCGGATCCAAGTATTGCTGGAAGCATCAGGACCAGGATTCCGGAATCATTGGATGCAGAGGCAAGAAGAAGGACGGGACTCCGTGCAAACGTAATGCCATCAGGGGCGAGCTCTTCTGCAGGCCTCATCGCAGGCAGGTGGCGGACCTTGAGAAACTCGAGTGCCCCCGGGGCTGTGGTATTCTATCATACCACATAAGCAACGACAGGGGCTACTTCGAATGCAGCAAGTGCAAGGGAGCGTTGCTTAACGCCAAGAACATCGGCACCATCCTCAAGGACACGGCGGACAAGGTTACGACCCTGGAGGAGTTACTTGTACAAGGAGTACCATGTGACTTGGATTGCCCGACATGCGAGGGCAAGATGGTTGAGATAGAGGTGGGATACGAACGACCCAATCAAGGCGGTGGCCCCACTTTCGGGGGAGATTTGGGAATAGGTGCTGTGGATCACCCGATAGTCCTGGTATTCGCACTGGTGGTGATTGTGGGGGTAATGGCATTTGAAGCATCCAAGGAGAAGGCCGGAGATGTGGGCAAACTGGGTTCACTGATTCTCGATGGGTGTAGCGCCTGCGGATCATTCTGGTTCGACAAGGGCGAGCTGGACAAAATCAAGAGAAGCTCATCTGTCATAGATGGGGAGCGTGTGACGGACGAAGGCAGGGGAGTTTCCCCTGAGTCAGCGACCCCGCACGCGAAGCCAGACCTGGGCACAGACAGGAGGCCTGAGTTGAAGACGGCATACTGCACTCACGTCGACGAGGTTTCGGGGAAGAGGTGTGGAGGCTTATCTTTCAGGGGAGGTTCCCTTTGCTGGAGACACAAGTGACTGCTAAGCGACCATTGATCCTGGAATGACCCCCTCCGGGAGCTCGAGGAGTCTTACTGTTCCATCTGGGTCCAGTGCTCCGAGAACCAGGAACTGTGATACGAAACCCGTTGGAAGAGTCTTGTCACCCAGGTTTACGGCGCCTACCACCGTCCTTCCAATCAACTCATGGCGAGGGTAGTTGGTTATCTGGGCGGAGCTCCACATCTTTCCAATGACAGGTCCGAAGTCGACTTGTATCTTGTAGGATGGCTTCCTCATCTCAGGGAAATGCTCGACCTCGAGAATGACCCCCGCTCTGAGGTCTAGATCGAAGTATGCCGATGCTCCGACGTACTCCTTCCTATCCAGATTATCCGGGTGATATGGGTTCCCCTCGGAGTCAATCACGTGCTGGCCCATTCAATCACCGGCCACATCAGACCTCAGAATAAGAGGCCTGAGGTCTATTCCGGCTTCACTGAACGCATCGGCTCCACCTTCCTGCCTATCTAGGATGGTAATGCATGCCGCTACTTCGCAGCCCATCTGAATCAGCATCTGTGCGGCCTTCAGGGCCGATCCTCCAGTGGTTGTGACATCCTCCAATAAAACGACTCGATCGCCCGACTTGATCGTGGCACCCTCTATCCCCGGGGGATTGCCTGTCTTACGGCCGCCTCTGCCTTTGGGCTCCTTGCGAACCATGAATCCTCGAAGAGTGGAGCCCCTTCCGGCCTTGGCTATAGCGATGGCAGCCAGCGGGACTGCGCCTAGCTCGAGGCCACCCACTGCTTCTACTCCTCCTAGTAGGTCCAATTGATCATGGATCAGGACCCCTAGAAGATGTGCACAGTCAGGATCCATCATTACTGGTTTCATATCGAAGAAGTGTGGACTCTGTCGCCCGCTGGCGAGGGTGAAGAGATCGTCTGGAGAATGCAAATACGCCAGATCTCTGACCCTGTCAATTAAGCGGCTCTTCGCCTCCTCTGCGGTGATGGACTGCATCTTCTTCCCCCTCTCCGGGACAACAGAGTCGCATGAAGGTTCGCAATGGTAAACGGCCCAAAGGGCCGAGATTACGGTCAATGTTCTTGGACGGCCTAGTCCGGTAAGGAGATATTCGCAGCGGAGAGTATGGTGATGGGCAGAGAAAACGGGACGAGTGCCGTCTATGATTCAGTGCGCTTGAGCGGTGAAATTTCCGCCTACCAGAAGTGGCTCGATGAGAAGGCTGAGGTTGAGTACCAACTGGCTTCTAAGGCGAAATCTATGGGTCTGGACTTCAGTAGGGACATTGAGATACCGAGAGCTGCGGATTTGGCCAGTCGAACCGAGAAGCTACTGGAGGATTATCTCAAGGGACTGAAAATTGAGGATGATCTCCGTGAACTGCTAGAGTCCACTGATAGAGAGAGTGCCTCCATTCAGATTGCAGTTGATGTTGCCAAGAAAATGCACGTCAGGGATGGTGACCTCAGGGATGCAATAGACTGTGGCCTGAGAGTGGGTCTCGCAGTACTAACAGAGGCTGTTCTTGTTGCTCCTCTAGATGGGATTGGGGCGGTACGAATTCTGAACAACGGCGATGGTTCGGAGTTTCTGTCTATCGACTTCTGTGGTCCAATAAGAGCGGCTGGAGGTACTGCTCAGGCACTATGCGTCCTGATAGGGGACATGATCAGGAGGGAGCTTGGCATCGGGAGATACGTTCCGTCAACACCGGAAGTGGAGAGGGTGAAGGAAGAGTTTGGGCTATACAGGGTAGGGCTACAGTACAAACCTCCTCCCGAAGAGATCGAGACGATAGTCAGGGCGTGTCCTGTGATGGTCAATGGTGAGGAGACAGAAAGGCAGGAGTGTGCCGGTTACAAGGAGATCCGCAATGTCCAGAACGAGAATGGGTCATTCAGAACACGTGTAAGAGGGGGAGTGCTATTGGTAATCGGGGAGGGGCTGTGCCTAAAGGCCCCCAAGATCGTCAAGCATACCGAGAGGATGGACATCCCTGGTTGGGATTTCATCTCGCAATTCGCAGAGAAGGGGAAACCCAAGGAAGGGAAGGCTAGCGACTTCAAGAGTCGTACGATACCGAAAATCTCTCGCTACATGGACGATGTCATAGCAGGGAGGCCAATTTTCGGTGAGCCGGGTGAACCAGGGGGTTTCAGACTTAGGTACGGGCGCAGTCGTGCTACTGGTCTGGCAGCAGCAGGTATGAATCCGATTTCGATGGAAGCGGCAGGTGGCTTCATTTCGGTTGGAACGCAGATGAAGATAGAGAGGCCGGGTAAGGCCTGTGCAGTGACTCCCTGCATAGACATAGACGGGCCAACAGTACTGTTGTCCGACGGCGAGTATCGGATGATTTCTTCATTGGGCGAGTGGGAATCCATCCGGAATGAAGTAGTCTCAATTTGGGACAATGGAGAGATTCTGATGGGATTGGGCGAGTTCTTGGAGAATAACAAGGACCTCGTGCCATCGGCATACAACAGGGATTGGTGGGCTGCGGACCTCGTGGACTCAATCGACCATCCAGAGAAGGTACTGAAGTTTGCAGAAATACTTGGGCGGGAGAGGGGCAGCCTTCCTCCGGGAGTTCCTTTCAATGGAGCGATAAACAGGGGAGGGGAGAGCGATCTCGAAAGGAGTTGGCGCCGTAGGGATTGGTATGTTTTCCTCAGGGATATGGACCTCACATGGGATCAATGTAAGGGGATTTGTGGAAATTTCGGAACTGCTGTCCCTCCACCTTGGAACCTCTGGTGGGCCGACCTTCCGATATCATTCACTCCGCACCTTATCGAGGCTTTGATTGGTTCTGAGGCGAATGAGGGGGCCCTCAGAATAATGGGTGCTGCAAAGGGCTGGAGCCCCGATGGGAGAACGGTAGAGCTAGAAATCGAAGAGCGGGATCATGAAAGATGGCCTAGATGGACATCAGTCCGGATGCACGGGGTGACCAAATCATCCCTGATGACATTGGGGATGCAACATTATCACGATGGAGATGATATTCTTATTACAAAAAATTGGGAGAGTCTCCTTGATGGCTTGGGCCTAGAGTGCAGGGGGGGAGTGATTGTTCCGATAGTGGAGTCAGGATCGCATATCTCAAGTAGGATTGAAGCGATTGAGGAATCTATTCAAATTATTTCAGAAGAGGAAGGAAGGCTAGAGAGGCTAGAGGCCAAGCGTGCTGTAGCTAGGCTTGAAGCTACAACAGCGGCAATGCAGTCTGGAAAAGATACCTTGGAAACTGAAGCCATCGGAGACGAGGCAGCGGAGAAGATTGGCGACAGTGGGCCAAGAGATTCTACTGCCCTCAGAAATTCGAGGAAGATCCTTGACGACCATGAGGTCGAGAGGAGCCTGTGGTTGGTCCGTAATCTCTCTCGTATGAGGTGGGAAAATTCTGTCCCATGCCGGGTTGGAGCTAGGATGGGGAGGCCCGAGAAGTCCGGCGTCAGAGAAATGAAGCCATTGGTTCACGCACTCTATCCGATTGCAGAGAATGGTGGGCCTCAGAGGCTTCTTGGGCACGCTTCAGCCAAGGGAAATCTAAGAGTTCAGCTCGGACCTAGGATTTGCGAGGATTGCGGAAAGGAGTCTCCTCACATAAGGTGCCATAATCGTCCTGATCCACATGTCGCTGTTGAATGTGGAGGGAGGACGATTGAGAGAAGGGGCAGGAGCACCAGACGGCGGAGACGCGGAGAGTTGACGAATATGCCTCTCTCATCCATCATGGAAGTCAAGAGGCGTGCTTTGGGCATGGATAGGCTCCCAAAGAAGATAAAGGCCGTAAAGGGACTAATCTCGATAGCACAGACGCCCGAGCCATTGGAGAAGGGGCTCCTCAGAGCGAAGCATGGTGTGTCGGTATTCCGGGATGGTACAGCGAGATACGACATGAGTGACGTTCCAATTACTCACTTCAAGCCGAGCGAGATTGGAACTCCATGGAAGATTCTCTCGGACCTCGGTTATACTCATGATATGTACGGAGAAGAGGTTTCTTCCGATGACCAGATACTAGAGCTTCTTCCACAGGATTTCGTTCCATCTACTAAGTCCATAGAGCACCTCCTGTCAACATGTAACTTCGTGGATGACCTCCTGGAGAGGTTCTATCACATGGATCCATTCTACAACGCATCTACGGAAGCAGACTTGGTGGGGCAACTGGCCATAGGGCTCGCACCGCACACTTCAGGAGGGGTTCTCTGTAGGATAATCGGTTGGACTTCTTCCTCGGCGGGCTACGCCCATCCACTGTTCCATGCCGCTAAGAGAAGAAACTGCGATGGGGATGAGGACAGTATAATGCTCCTTCTAGATGGTCTACTGAACTTCTCTAAGGAGATACTTCCAGCAGGTAGGGGCGGGAGGATGGACGCCCCTCTGGTCCTGACAACGAGATTGAACCCCAAGGAGATTGACAAGGAGGCACTCAATGTCGATTGCTCGTGGGGATACTCTAGATCCTTCTACGAAGCGACTCTTTCTCAGCCCCATCCCAATGAGGCTTCTTCTCTGGTAGACCTGGTTAGCGATAGGCTTGGGAGCATAGGAGACATCAGGGGGTATGGATGGACCCATGATTCGGGAGAGCTCGATGCGGGGCCCGTCAATTCGGCTTACAAGACTCTGGAAACTATGAAAGACAAGATGACGGAGCAGCTTGCTCTTGGAAGTCGTCTACGGTCTGTCAGCGTCAGGAGAGTGGCATCTCAGGTAATCGAATCCCACTTCCTGCCTGATATGAGAGGAAACCTGATGGCTTTCACGAGACAGAAGGTGCGCTGTGTAAAATGTGGCCACTCCTACAGAAGGATGCCATTGGCTGGAAAATGCGTGCAGAGGGTGGCCGGCTCTGTCGGTTTCTCTGGATCCGAGGATGGGGAGTCGTCTTGTAAAGGGAATGTGGTTCTGACTGTTTCTGAGGGTGCTGTCCGGAAATACATCAAAGTGACCAAGGAAGTAATGGAAAGCTACGGCGTGGACGATTATACTAAACAGAGGGTCGGGTGGATGTCGGAAAGTGTGGATTCGCTATTCAGCAATGACTCGGTGACAGTGATGACCCTGGAAGACTTCATCTAATCAGAAACCCACTTCGAGGATATCCAGTATCTTCTTCATCCATCCGAGCTTCACAATTTTTTGTTTCGGATCGGTCTTTCCGGACCATCTTCCGACGACATCCGTCCTAGTTCCAAGCATCCTGATTCTCTCGAGGGGGACTCCCAATGATCTGACAATACAAGCGGCTCTGTCGCCATCCGTGAATCCTCCTGGATTATGCATGCCCTGTATTATCCCGGGAGTCTGGTGCGTAAGGACGAGGGGGGGCGGTGTGGGCGATGAGGCCGCTATTTCTAGAAGCTCTCGCCAATCCTCGGAATTATCGCCATGTGCATGTAGGAAGACTGGTATGCCCCTCTTGACCGCTGCAATCGTCCCATTACCGCCATCTGCATCACTAACAAGGAAGGCAAGTCTAGACCATGCCCTCTCCGAGGTTGTCTCCGGAAGAAGAGATAGGACCCCAGTGGCACCATCGGCAGCGACTAACAGAGTAGGTTCATCGAGGATAGAAATCAGCTCATCGACCTCTATCGCGGCGCCCAAAATGGCGACTTCTTGCTCACGAAGGACCATTCTACGTTGGATTCCTGCGACCGTGGATGACCTCTGGAACCTAGACCATGCATCGATCTCCGTTGACTCAACTGCGTCGAGAAGGTCATTGGCACTCCTCTGATCGTCCTCTAGACTCCAACCAAAATGAGTGCGGATATCGTCTTGCATTGGGACGAGTGCGGTGTTGCTTGGAGTAAGATCGGTCGGCCTCTCTTTCATGTGCTCTCCAGTGGAAGGGCTCGGTGAGTGTTGAAGAACCCTCTTTGTACACTGAGTACTGTGCCGATACCCCTTAACCCTCCTGAGATTGGAGATTTGGGCCTTCTCTCGAGGTATCCTATGCTCCCCCAGGGAAGGGAACACATGAGGTCCGTACTCAGTGAGAATGGGATTACCGTGGAGGACCTGATTGAGGCTCCTTGGTTGGAAGACGTACGGAATAGGGGCAGGCTACGCCTACTTGAGTCAGTAATGCACAGAGATGGGGTTGACGCTGCTACGGTTGTTGACCTCTCTACCGACTTGGGGAGGATGACGGAGTCCCTCTCATTCCTGCATGCTATGCTTGTGGTCTGTGCGTCCTTCGATGAGCGTCTGCTTGCCCGCTGGATTGAAGGAGAGGCAAGTAGAGCCGACCAGTTGTTTGGAATGGACACAGATAATTTCGACAAAATAGCCACTTCATACCTCTCTGGTTTGAAAGAGGAGCAATCTAGTGGAACCAGAGAGATTGAGTATTGGGTCCCAATGTCTGACTTCATCGAATTGTGCCCTCGAATTTCTGGCAACTACTGGAGGCTCGCAAATCGTCCTCTGAGAGAGGGGTGGGTTTGCATGAATGCATCTTCGGGCGAAGACAGCAGACAGAGGACCTCGAGGCTACTGAAGGAGCGTGTCAGGGAATACTTGGACAAATCTTGCAGGGAGAGGATGGAAAGGATGAGTGATGAGTTTGCAGCACTGTTTTCAGAACCTGTGGAGAGGATTACGGGACTTCTCTCGGAAAGGGTCAGTGCAGAGTTGCCAATGTCCGCAGCAGTCAGAGAGGATTGGCCCCCCTGCTTCGAGTCCGCGGTTTCCGAATTGAATCAAGGCGTAAACGTGAATCACGTTGGCAGAGTTTTCCTTGCATCATTCTCAAGATCACTTGGGCATTCACAAGAGCAGACTTGCGCCTTTTTCTCGGGTGCCCCGGACTACAATGCAGAAACGACTTCCTACCAAGTATCCCATGTGTACGAGAGGGAATACACGCCGCATGGTTGCGCGTCGCTAAAAACATCGGCTAGATGCCCGGTAAACATCGGTGACGATAGGCTATGTGATCAAGAGTGGATGACGCATCCTCTAAAATATCTGAGAGCTAAGCAAAGACGTAGATTTCAGGCTCCCACCGAGGCAGGTCCGACACAGGAATCGGAGGCAAAGGGGAGCGTTTCAGGCAATTCTTCATAGCGTCATTGATGATATCAACAGTCGAGGGGGAGTGGTCAGATGGTGCGGACTCTAGTTCTAACCGTTGACAGGGACAATGACCTAGGGGTAAAGGCCGGCATTAGAGGACCTGTAATCGGGAGGAAGGCCACTCTGGCAGCAGCTCTCAGACTGGGGCTAGCTGATCCGGAGGAGTCAGATACCAACGCAATACTGGGAGCGCTCCATCGTCACGATAAACTGAATGAAGAGGCCGTGGGGGACGACGAGGTTCAGATTGCACTTCTGACAGGAGATGTGAGGGTAGGAGCGCGTAGCGACAGGGCGATCGCCATACAGCTGGATGAAGTGATTCAGGAATTCCAGCCAGATAGGGCCATCTTGATCACGGACGGGGCCGATGACGAGGCTGCTCTTCCCATGATCACATCGAGAGTTAGGGTTGACCACGTTGAGAAGATTATTGTAAGGCAGTCGAAGGGGATCGAGAGCACGTACTACTACGTGGTCAAGGCGATTGAGGATCCACGTTGGCGAGCTCGTTTACTAGTTCCTATTGCAGCGGTGATGATAATCCTTGGACTTGGGCTGATACTTCCCAACGGAGCCAAGTTGATTGGTGCAATGCCACTCATTTTCGGAATTTGGGTGCTAGCAAAGGGGCTCGGTTGGGAACAACAGTTGGAAAGGCTACTTGCGGACATGCGTTCTGCTGCCAGTGGAAGTCTGCTGACATCGCTCTTGTGGGCTTTAGCTTTGGTCTCTCTGATGATTGCCGCGGTCACAGTAATCCAGGTCTTGTACGGTACATCGATAGAAATCCAAGAGTGGGCGACGGCTATCCTTCCCGACTCTACTGACTTCGAGGTTGGAGCAGTGAATAACGACATCGCAGTTTGGGTGATAGCTATCGACAACGCACTGTCCTGGTTCCTAGTTGCGTTCTTCTCCCTGTTCCTTTCACTGGGTGTGCTTAGATGGAAGGAGGGGTCATTCACAGGGCAGAGCGTAATGCTACTTGCTACTGGGGCAGTGGCTTACTTCGTGATTTCTGCAATCAATGAGGTTGCATTGGGGATGCTGGGAGGACTAGGATTGGACCTAAGCGTGAAATCGGTCTCGGATACTTGGTCTATTCCAGTACTAGCAATCCTCGGAAGATACCTCCTAAGCGTCATGGTGGAGTCATTGTCAGAAGACGAAGAAGGCTCAATGGAGAACCAATTCTACGGAGTCTAGTTTTCGAATGTTGAGTCCATCATACAAGATGGGCATGTTACTTTGATCGGTCGTGTAGATGGTATCCCCAGAGCGGCACTACAATGGGGGCATAGTATGGCCTGCTCTACTCCTTCTTGCCTTCTTCTCCCAGTTTGGCTGGGGTCGTAAGTGAATCTGTATTTGTGCGTATCTTGTAGGAAGTTTGGCGAGCCCTCTTCTTCGTTTCCAGAGGGCTCGAACTTGGACTCCCTCTCTGGGATTTTAACTGGCTGATTTGGCATCTGGGGGGGCTTCGATGGTCCATTCTCAAACTCTTTGAGTTCGGATAGGATCTCGGAAACTGGCATATTGAGTTCCCTGGATGCTCTGTCTATGGCGAGAGTCTTCTCATAGTCTCCCATACCTACGAACTGCTGTAGGATAACGGCGGGTATCTTTGCCATGGGCCTGCGACGAATGGAGCCCCTTTCAATCCCGTCCCACACCTGTTCGCCAAACGGTATCGCTAAGAGCGTTCGATTTGATTGTCAATTGATGTTCCCTGAGTGCATAGAGTGCAGAGGGACCAAGGGGATGTGCGGGATAGATCCCTGTCCACTACTTGTCGAAGTGAGGAGCAGGCTGCCTGTCTCAGGGACTTCAAGAGTTTTGGAGATGGCAGGACCTAGTCCTCCATCAATTTTTGTCGGTAGACATGGATATCCTGATGTGAGGGCTGGCCTAACTGCTTCATTGAGCCCCGATGAGGGAGTTTCAGATGCTTCGAATGGAGATCCTGCAGAGTTATTCGGAAAGCCATTGGAAGAAGTTGCTGCCAGACATGCCAGTCTGATTACCGGGGGAAGGAGAATGGGGGTTACAAGTGCAGTTTCTCCTGATTTGGTTCTGGAAGCTACCCAATTGATTGCCAAGTCTTCATCTAGCGTTGAAGTTGAGCTCGACTTCTCCAAGCCTGTTTCAGTGGGAGGTAACCCTACATTCGACAGCATGAGTACCCCCCTTGGTCCGACGGGAGAAGTCCTCAGAGCGGAGGTGATAGGCAATGCAAGGGTTTCAAGGAAAATAGACTCAATCGCAGAGGAGGTTGATGTTCTGGCTTCAGAGGCGATGAGTGAACTTGTGGACTCTGGAACGGGAGAGGCTCAAATTTCTAGGATGCTGTCTTCAGGTCTACTAGGCAAGGGCGGGAGTCGTAAGCTCGTACCTACCAGATGGGGGATCACGGCAACAGATGACATCCTCGGAAAGAGGCTGTGGGATAGGGTGAGGTTGCTTCCATCATTGGACAAGGTGCTGGTCTTCGAGGCCAATTATCTAGACAATACGTTCCACGTTATCCTCACTCCCGGAAACTGGGCCTTCCACATGATGGAGGCTTGGACTGGTGGCTCTCTATGGTCGGAAAGTGGCAAGGTCCTCGGGGACTGGGAAGAAGGTAAGCCGAGAGCAAAATATGCAAGCAGGGTAACTGGGGCATATTACTCTGCGAGGCTAGGAGTGTTGGAATATCTGGAATCAATTGGGAGATCCGGAGCTTGTCTGGTATGGAGGGACATTGGGCCTGGTTACTGGGCGCCTGTAGGTGTTTGGCTGATTCGTGAGACCGTTAGAGCGGCTCTGAGAGGGAAGGGCAGGAGCTTTGACTCCCTTGAAGAAGCAATTGCTTTCGTAGGGGGTATGGTTTCATCGCCAACTGAGTTACGGAGATCTTGGTTCGTGAACAGGAGTATTCAGATGCGATTGGACGCATTCTAGTCCGACTTGCCCAAGAAATCCCCCACTATCTCACTCTCTGCCTTGATCAGCTGCTCTGCAACTGTCGATTTGGATAATCCGAGTTTGCTTGCCAGGCCCCTTATTGAGACCTTCTTTGGAACTTCATACCATCCACTCTTGTATGCTAGCTTCACTATTCTGTACTGCTGGAGGGTTGGACCGTTCTGGGCTATTCCCTCCGAGTTTCTAGCCTTGGTGACCCTTTCAATTGGGATAGCTTCCCTGATCGACCTCAGGAAGGACACCATGGATGACTGCCTTCCAGCAACCTGGACCACGAGTCCGTTGCTGGTCAGATTCGTGCCCGCCAAAATCGTAAGGTCCCCATTCTCGAAGAACCTTCCAATGAACTCTCTTGAGAATTCCAAAGTAATCAGATGGTGAGTAAGGTAGTCCGTCTGCCATTCCTCGAGTATCTCCACTATTGTGACACCCGGCAAGCTGAAACCCGCCTGTGGGCATTCTCCATCCGCTGTGATACACTCGCACATTATTCGCAAGTTGCCCCCATCTAACCCTAGGGTCCCCCTGTAGTCCCAGCTTATGCTATTCATGGCTAAAGCGGCACGCGAGTCGTGGATTATTGAGGGGGCCGCGCACTCGACTCTGACTGCCCTCATGGAAATCCTCATCACCCCAGTGTATTGTTGAGGTTATCAAATTGCTTCATAGTTGCTAATCCAGAATCAGTTGCGTCCCCTTCGTGCTTGTTCCTCGGCGTCCAGTATGGCCTTGGCCACCTCTGGAGAATACCCAATATCGGATAGTTTCCTCACTCCATCTTCCTTTTCGGCCTCCTGTTGGACCTCTGAACTAACTGCCTCAGACATTGTGGATTCAACTTCCCATGTTCCATCTGAGTGGATTCGTGGAGCTATGCCTCGGCCCCTTCTGGCCATTACAGCTGCTGCTACAAGCAAGATACCGATGCTGGCCGCCATCAAGGTGGTGAATGCACTACCTGTTATGGTATTCAATAGTGCATTAGGAACGTTTTCGTCCTCCACGGAGTCCATGCACCCGTCCCCGTCGATGTCGGTTGATTTATCGGAAATCCAGTTCATTATCCCCGTCGGGCAGAGATCTCTGGAGTCTGGTACGCCGTCGTTGTCGTCGTCATCGTCCTCGGTGTCATCCATGCATCCGTCCCGATCAATGTCGATTGTCAGGAATTGCGTGGAAGGGCAGTCGTCGATGGCATCGGATACGCCGTCGTTGTCGTCGTCCCAATCATCCGTGTCTACGCAGCCATCCTGATCTACATCGTTCCAAGCAGTAGAAACCCAATCCGAGGTACGGTCTTCCTCACAGTTGTCCAATGGAGTATTGATTCCATCGTTGTCCAAGTCATTGTCCTCTGTGGAGTCATTGCACCCATCAAGATCCAAGTCCATTGCTGGGCCTATTGGGGTGCTTCTCTGACATTCGTCTGAGTGGTCCAAGACACCGTCGTTGTCGTCGTCCGCGTCTTCCATCTCATCGTGACAGCCATCGAAATCCCAGTCCGTAATCAGAGTAGAGTCCCAATTTGACACTCCCATCAGGCAGTGATCGTCTTCGTCCGGGACCCCGTCGTTGTCGTCGTCATCGTCCTCAACAACATCATGGCATCCATCACCATCGAAATCCCCGGTCGGCTCTGAGAACCAAAGCGTCATCCCATGGGGACACAAGTCGTCCCGATCTAGAATGCCGTCATTGTCATCATCCGTATCTTCCTTCAGATCGTGACATCCATCGCCGTCGTTGTCAAAAATCATGTCAGACCACCCAATCTCACCCTTGGGGCAATCGTCTTCAATATCATCGAAGGGATCATTGTCGTCGTTATCGTCTTCGTCTCCATCGCGGCAGCCATCGCCGTCGTGGTCCTCGGCGAAGTCCCCCCAGTACTGGGCCCCGTCGGGGCACATATCTAGGTGATTCTCGACCCCATCCCCGTCGTTATCTGGGTCTTCCGAGGTATCATCACAGCCATCGTTGTCAGCATCTAATATGTGTCCTTCAACGCCTGACGGGCAATTATCTTCTGAGTCCAGGAATCCATCATTGTCGTCGTCATCGTCCTCTGTCGAGTCCTGACATCCGTCTGAATCGTGATCGGTCTGGAAACTGGACGTCCAGTCCGTGTCCCCAAACTGGCAGTCATCTTCCGAGTCGGGGACCCCGTCATTGTCGTCGTCATCCCAATCTCCCTCATTTACCAGGTTCACCAGAACTGTAGTGCTGGTAGTCGCCTGTGACATTGTCGAGGAAGTCACTGTGATTGTTACTTCGAAGGACTGGTCTTGATTCACCTCTCTCAGGCTGGGTGCCCTGAGGAATAGCTCCAATTCGGAGTCGACGTCCTCCACGAGAGTGGTGGTTGGTTGGTAGTTGCCAGAAAAGCCCAGGTCGGAAAACCAATTGGGCATGATCTCGGAGGAGGATGCTATGACTATGTCACTGCCTCCCGGTACCCTTGGACCTCTCAGAACGAGATCTATGGTTGTCGCCTCTCCTGGATTGAGTGTTATTTCTTCACCTTGGTTTTCGGCAGGTACTAGATCCATCTGGTATACATTCTCTGACCACATGCACACGTCCCACTGGTCCTCTGTCACAGTCTCAGATTCCTCGCAGTCAGGGGTTGTCCATACAATGTCCCTGTTCGGCCAATCGAAGTTGACGATCGGTTGTGAGCCAGAGCTGATTCCATCCCCAAACACGCCCATCAGGTTGGTCGTGCTTTGGGCGATTATTCTGGTGTTGATCACGGCATATGCTTCATCCAAACTCTGCCCTAGTGGAAGTTGGCCGTTTTGGTCGAGTTGAGGGGTAGTAATCCTAGTCCAGCGGAGTTCTACCACTCCTTCGCCATCAGCAGCGTCAGGGGAGGACTCGAACCATGTAACGTGAACTGAGCCGTCATTGTCGAAGTCCACTCTTGGGTTGGCCCCCCACGTCATGTCGGACCCGGGTACTAGTGAGTCTGAGACTACTGAAACCGTGCTGAGGTCGAGGCCTTCTGCCTCACCGTCAAACGGTCCGGCCCGAGACAGGTCTAACTGCATGTAGTGCAATTGGGACGGAGCGGTCCGGCTGTGCTCCTCAGAGCGACCATCGACCCAGACGATGTGTACGTTTCCGTCATCGTCGCTGTTCACCTCTGGGCTAACGCTCCAGCCATGGCCATTAGTGAGACGGGTGTCATTCACTATCACAAGATGTCCAATGGTGCTCCAGCCTATCCCATCCTGCCATACGTAGTCGACGGATGGCCCTGTGTCCTCAATGTACTCTCCCGTTTCGGAGTCAACGCTATGACCGGGGTCACCCATGCTCCAAGTGCTTCTTGGGTTGCTGATCATTGAATATGGGTCCAGAACGGATAGGTATGTCTCGGTTGAGCCACTGCTGGTAGTCAGAGCTATGATGGACTGGACCAGTGCGTTCACCTCATCCGTGTAATTAGCGACCGGTATGACCACGTCATCTATCCATGCTGCGTCATTCCCGGAGCTGACGCTGCCGTCCTTGGCATAGGTCCACTTCAGCGTATGCTGACCGAGGGAGACTGGTGTGGAGAAGTTCCCACTCTGGGCCCCAGACCACTGGGCCAGTTGGACCCCATCGAGGTAGAACTTGAGGAAGTCGTATCCAGCTTCGGATGATACGTTGTAGGAGAAGCTGACTGTTCCATTGGCCAGGACGCCGGTGAACTCGAGGTTTGTACTCTCACCGTGCGTTATTGAACCAGATTGTGCGGAGTAAGTTCCCGATATTGGCGTTGATGAAGGGTTTGTGGATGAAACATAGGTGTAATCGGCTGATACTGATGTCCCTCCATCGCCATAGGTGTCATTCAGGAAGATCGTGTAGTTCCCGGCCCCGGTAAAGCTTACCAGGACACCGCTGTATTGATTGTATACTGAACTGCTATTGAAAGAGGCGACTGTGCCATCGGGTAGGATGACATCCATACTGAACTCGGAGGCCCAGTTGTCCACGTTCACAGTCAAGTCTACCGTCTGGCCAGCCGGTTGTGTGTAGTTACAAGAAACCGAGTAGAAGGAAGGATTGCCTGTGGCTCCCCCTATGTCACATAGGTTGGCCTGTGAATAGACTAGTCCGTTGTCAGCTGCTTCCACTGACCAGATATCGGATGAGCCGGACGCCCCCCATCCATTTGTGAGGTATCCCGACTCGAAGTCTCCCTCGAAGTTGGCCATGTTATCTGAGGGGTAGAGGAACATCTCGCCTCCCGCATCCTTTGTCGCCGTTGTTAGTCCATCACAGGTTCTGTCTGCGAGGCCGGTGAAATTCGCATTACATTGTGCTAGATCCATCATGTGGGATCGGACGTGAGTGTCGTTGGCCCATATGGTGTTAGCACCGTAGGATGTTGTTCCGGCTACTGGAATCGGGATTATTCCCGCATTGACGCAGGCGTCATGGGCCTCTCTGATACTCTGGTTATCATCGGCATCCTGTGCCTCATAGCCATTACCTGAGCCGCCATATGGCCCTTCGTCGGAAACGGGAATAATCAGCTTGGTAGCATTTGGATTCCAAGAGTGGTCTGCTGTCGAGGGTGGGTTACCTGGGGTCATTGAAGAGTAGTCCCTCCACGAGGTGCAGGCCCATGTCGATCCTGGGCCCCACATCTCGCTGTAATACCCCCAGTCAGTGGGGATACTGAGTGCGGATCCATTGTAGACCACCTCAGTGAGCGCCCTGATTCCACCGGAATTGTCAGTTGGGATTTGACCGAGATAGTCTGTCCTTGGCCCTGCGGTCCCATTTCCGCCAGCGGCGTATCCGTCCTCGCAGTTCTTGTGATTGGATGCGTGGGACATCTGCCCGCTCAAAGCATAAAGTGTCTCTAGGACAGTGATACTTGCCGACTCAAGGAGTGGCTTAACTCCTTGGAAATACTCGCCGCTGGTCAGATTTCCTCCATAGAAAACCGCACACATGTCTTCCCACTCGGCGGTCATAGAACCAGATGTATCCAGTAGACCGACGTACTCAATCAGGCTTCCACGAGTATCCTCCCATACCACGATCACCGTATTGTTTACTCCTATCGAAACTGCTGGGTTTCCCTTGTATCCCAATGCAGGGGTAACGAGAGTGTTGTTAATCACAACCTCAACCCCTCCCGTGGAGTTCATTGCCATCATTTTGTAATAGATCAACGGGGTTCCGAAGTAGAGTCCCTGAGGGTCGTAGGTATCCACCCATACGATATGCATGGCGTCATTCGAGTCTACTGCTATATCGGGGTCGTTCCTGATGCCAGTTCCCTCAGCGATGATGTATTCGCTGGTGAGAGTCATATTGTATACATCGCCTGTGGAGCCGTCTTGGTCGTCTTCCGACGGATCGAGTATCGAGTAAAGTATCTCAACATCGGTAATCGCCCAGACTATGTGGGCATTACTGTCGGAGTCTAGGACCATTGAGGGACTCGATACCTCTGTGTAGTTGCTCTGGCCCACTAGGGTGTTTGCAATCAACACGGTATCGATACCGTTGGTGGAAATTAATGCATACTGCAGCATTGGGGAAGTCCCATTCTCTATCCAAACCAGATGGACTCTTCCTTGGTCGTCCATTATTCCGGTGACCTCTATCGGATTCGACGTGTTTAGATTCGAAAGTAGTGCTTGGGTGGCTGCTTCGTCAGTCGTGTTATTCGCGGTGAAGTTCTTGCTTTGGTCCGGTTCGAGGGAGATGCTTGCAAGGGACATCGAGGGCGCGAAAAGAGAGGTCACTAGTATTGCTGTAATCAATACTGACATCTGAGATTTGGCAGTATTTTTCTTAGCTGCCATTCTATTGCTTGCGTCTACAGTGGCTCGAACCATGCCATGGCAAGTCGGAATTAAACCAAAGTAGGGTTACCGGACATGTCCAATAACCCTAGAAAAATGGCTCATTGCGATTTCTTGAGGGCCTCGATCCTGTCGTCGTGTATCCTCTCCCATGAGAAGTGCCCCTCGGTCGTAGGAGTTCTGCCGAAGTGCCCCCCTGCGGCCGTCCTTCGATAGATAGGTCGTTTCAGCTGTAGATCCCTTATCATCGCGGCTGGTCTCCAGTCGAACGTCTCTAGGATACTGTGAGAGAGCTCTTCGTCCGATATCGTTCCTGTTCCGAAGGTGTTTACGAGGAGGCTGATGGGTCGTGGTACCCCTATGGCGTATGATACCTGAATCTCACATCGATTGGCAAGCCCCGCTGCTACCACGTGCTTTGCGGCCCATCTAGCGTGATAGGCGGCCGTCCTATCGACCTTGGATGGGTCCTTGCCACTGAATGCCCCGCCCCCGTGCATGCCCCCTCCGTATGTGTCAACTATGATCTTTCGACCAGTTAGTCCGGCATCTGAGTATGGTCCGCCGGGATCGGCGAACCTCCCCGTGCCATTGACTATCAGTTTGTAATCGGATGACAGCCAATTGGGAGGTACTGCGTGCTCGACTACATGCTTGCGGATCTGCTCCTTGACGAATTCTTGCTCGGCTTCTACATCTCCTCCGAACTGATTCTTTAGTGCGTCATCATGCTGGACGGCAACCACAACCGTTTGGACGTGATTTGGATTGCCCTCGGAGTCGTACTCCACGGTCACCTGGCTCTTTCCATCGGGACGAACCCATGGAATCTCACCGCTCGCGACTATAGCATCCAGACGTCTACATATTCTCTGAGCCAATGCTGCCGGAAGGGGGAAAAGCCTGCCTTCCATCCCAGGAGTGCCTTCTGTTTCCTTGCATGCAAATCCGAACATTACACCTTGATCGCCAGCCCCCTGGGACTCCATGTCGCCATCAACTCCCTGGCTGATGAATTGGGACTGTGTCGTAATGAGAACCGTCACTTCGCACGTTTCAGGATTGGTTGCATCCATCCCTATGGAATGATCAGTGTATCCGATTTCGCTGGCGGTCTTCCTTGCTATGGACTCGTACTCCTCATCGTTGATTTCTCCCGCTAGGGTAACTTCCCCCGCGAGTACGATGAAGGCCTTCTCCTCAGTGCCTTTGACTAGTGTCTCGACGGCCACTCTCGCGTTTGGATCGATCATCAGGCAGGCATCCAAGATTGCATCCGAAATAGAGTCACACAGCTTGTCTGGGTGGCCAGCTGTGACAGATTCTGCCGACTTAGCTGGGGCCAGACGCTCTGCCATGCCGGTGGAGGCGGGCGTTTCCCTCAAGAGTGTTGTTGGGGAATTCTGAACATCAGTATATAGGCAGAAGTTTTCTTGGCGTAGGTATGCAGAAGGATGGAGTCGACAATCTCTGGGAGAGGCTAGAAGTACAACTCGAGTCTTGGATGGTCGAGGCGAGTTTTCCCGAAGAAGGCTAGGTTGAAACGTGAGATCTTACCTTATTGTGGGCGGTAGTAGCGACATTGGCATCATCCTTTGTCGAGATCTCCTAGAAGAGGGCGCCGCAGTAACTCTGCTGGCTAGGGATAGTTCTAGATTGGCGGAATTCCCCGAAGGCAAAGTAGGGAAATTCATCGGTGATGCGAATGACGAAGAGCTGGTGAAGGAAGCCGTTCTTTCAGCCATTTCAGCAGGGAACGGAAGGTTGGATGGAGTTGTCCACCTCGTGGGTTCCTTCGCAGTGAGGCCACCACATGCAATGAGTCTGGAGGCATTTGAGCAAGTTATTGCGACCAATCTCAGTAGTGCGTTCGTGACACTCTCCATCTCATGCAAGCAGATGCTAAGAAACGGAGGGGGGAGAGTGGTTTTCACCTCGAGCGTCGCAGGTAGCCTCGGATTGGCAAATCATGAGGCAATCGCCGCGGCGAAGGGTGGTATTGAGTCCATGGTTAGGTCCGCCGCGGCTACTTACAGCAAAAGGGGAATCAGGGTTAACGCAGTTGCCCCGGGGCTTACGGATACGAGGCTTTCTCGCCCCATAACGTCGTCCAGTGCG
>Ga0114933_10000845_pt1 | contig 35947 bp, 39 predicted proteins | sample 4SBtaG_FD_89691 | JGI IMG/M metagenome (GOLD analysis project Ga0114933, IMG submission 89691) | Deep subsurface microbial communities from Kolumbo volcano to uncover new lineages of life (NeLLi) - 4SBTROV12_W25 metaG | ecosystem: Environmental > Aquatic > Marine > Volcanic | place: Kolumbo... | reverse complement strand
GAACGCTAATATCAAGACTCCGAGTGGGTTCGATCGGTTTGAAAAAGCTATGATCGATGCCTTGAAGCCGTGGGTCTCCCGAGGGCATGTCAGCGCTTATCTGTCCCTCGACCGATCTGCCGTTGCTGGTCAGGTTGAGCCGTCGATTGATCTAGAAAAAGCCAAAGGTTATCAAACCGCTCTTGAGACTTTGAAGCGTGAGCTTGATGTGCCAGGAGAACCGGACCTTGAAATGCTCTCTCGCTTCAGTGATATCTTCCGTGCGCCCGATAGAAACCAGGCTGTCAGTGTCGAAGAGGATGACCTGTTACGATTGGTCGATAAGGCTGGCTCGGGAGTGCGAGCTATGCGTGAGGCAGAAGGTCTGAGGCTTGCCAGTGACCTTGATGACCGACTGCGGGCGATTGAATCTCGGCTTGACGAGGTCGAGCAACGAGCGCCTGAAAGACTAAGTGAGCAGCGTACTAAGCTTCGCCGGGCCGTCCAAGAGCTAAGTGCTCAGCTGGAGGTCGACGAAGATCGACTGGCTCGGGAGATCGCCTACTTGGCAGAGAAGTGGGATATAAACGAGGAAATCGTTCGTTTTCGTTCTCACATTGACCTGTTTCGCTCGGCACTCAGCGGCGATGCTTCGGAGCCGGTGGGCAAACGGCTCGGTTTCCTGGTTCAGGAAATGCTTCGCGAGGCGAATACCGTTGCCTCTAAGGCGAACGATTCGAAGCTTGCCCAGGCCTCCGTTGCGATTAAGGAAGAGATTGAGCGGATCCGTGAGCAGGTGGAGAATGTAGAGTGAGCGATCGTGCAGCGCCGGTCGTGCTGGTCGCTCCTTCCGGAACTGGAAAGACGACCCTGGCCAGCCGGCTGATTGATGGGTCAGGACCATACGTTTTCTCTGTGTCTGCGACCACGAGAGAGCCGCGAGATGGTGAGCGAGACGGTATCGATTATCACTTCCTTGAGCCTAAAGAGTTTGGCGATCGGGTTGACGAGGGCTGGTTTGCCGAGTGGGCACCTGTGCACGATCACATGTACGGTACGCCACGTTCAGAACTGGATGCGGCCTCGGCCCGAGGAGAACATGTCGTGCTGGACATTGATGTTCAGGGGGCGAGTCAGATTCGGGCTTCAGTCCCTGACGCAAAGCTGATCTTCGTGCTTCCGCCATCTGTCGATATAATGTTAGCCCGTCTCATTAACCGGGGGACGGAGGAGCCTGAGAGTATTGCTAGAAGACTCGAGTCCGCCGTTGTCGAGCTTCAAGCGGTTCCCGACTTCGACTACGTTGTCGTCAACGATGATTTGGACGAGTGTGTTTCGAAGATCCGGAACATCGTAGAAGGGCAAGAGCCACCAGCTTTTCATGAGCAGGACGCTGAACAGATGCGCCGAGAGATCGTGGAGCTACTGGAAGGCTATTACAATATGTATCGTCAGGATTCAGAATAGGACGGAATTTATGCGTGTTTTTACTCCAAACGAGGTAGCTACCGGCACCGATAGCAAGTATCTGGGCGTGCTCGTGGCGGCCAAGTACACTCGTGAACTCAACTCGCTGCCGAGTGAAGCTATGCCTCTCGGTGAGGACAAAAAACTTACGACCCGATCGCTGGAGGCGTTGACCTCTGGTCAGATTGAGTTTCGTCTCGTCAAGCGTCGGCGCCGCGAAGAGATCTGACGGCGGGCCTTCACAATGCCCGTTACCCCACTGGAGCCACGCCGTCCATGGAAGGGCAAGCGTATCGTTCTTGGTGTCACTGGGGGGATTGCGGCTTACAAGGCGATACAAGTAGCGCGCGACTTAACCCGTCTTGGGGGTGAGGTCGACGTTGTCCTAACGAAGTCGGCCGAGAAATTCGTGGCTTCGCTCACCTTTGAAGGGGTGACAGGGCGACCTGTTCTAACTGACCTGTTCTCGGCTAAAGGCGCAGCTCTGCACGTCAGACTTGGACGTGACGCGGATGTCGTGGCGGTTGCGCCCGCCACTGCAGACTTTCTAGCTCGAGCCGCTCAGGGACGAGCCGATGACCTCATTTGTACGACACTGCTCGCCACGAGTGCTCCTGTGGTAATCTGTCCCGCCATGAATGACAAAATGTATGCGCACCCTCAAGTGCAGGATAATCTTGACCATCTGCAGAATCGTCTGGGTTATCAGATTGCTGGTCCCGTTACGGGTGCGCTCGCGGTGAGCGAGGGTGTGGGTAGAGGTCGCCTGATTGAACCGTGGCAGATTGAGGAGGCGGTCGGTCGAGGTTTGGCGGTGGACGATGCCTTTATGGGAAAATCGGTTCTTGTCACGGCTGGTCCGACTCAGGAGCCAATTGATCCTGTTCGATATATTGGGAACCATTCGTCGGGCCGGATGGGGTACGCTATTGCTCAGGCGGCTTGGAGGCGCGGTGCTAAGGTGACGCTCGTCAGTGGGCCATCCGCACTCGATAAACCGTTTGGTGTTGATACGGTGGCCGTTGAGACGGCACAGGATATGCACGTCGCCGTGGCTGAACGCATAGGTGATTCGGACCTGAACATTTTCTCTGCTGCCGTTGCCGACTTCCGTCCTACGGACTCTAGGGATGTCAAGTTGAAGCGCAACGAGAGCGCAGAACGAATACTCGTAGATTTAACCGAGAATCCTGATGTGGCGAGAGATACGAGAGCCAACAGAAAGAAGGGTAGCGTCAATGTCGGTTTTGCTCTTGAAACAGAGCACTTGGTGAACAACGCTCTCGCCAAGCTCGAAAGCAAAGACTTTGACTTGGTGGTAGCGAACGACGCTAATGAGGAGGGGGCCGGATTCAGTGTCCGGACTAACCGGGTGACCTTCGTGGAGAAAGACGCCCAAAGTGAGCGGCTTCCACTCATGTCCAAGGACCAGGTAGCTGAGGAGCTTCTTGATCGAGCGCGGTCTCTCATCATTGAGTCTCAGTGATGAGCGAAGATAGTGGGGCAACTGCTGACGAGGTGGCGCGTCTGCTTCGACAGAGGATGGAGATGGGTGGTGATGAGGTCTTCCTCGACAGGATGACTCGGGAAGAGGTGCTCTCGATACTCTCACATTCGGTGAGGTTTTCCGTTGCAGGTAGAAATCAGACAGTTCTAGAGAACGTCTTGTCTGCCGATGTTTCTGAGCCTGTCAAAGGAGCCGTTACAACACAGAGAGCGACGGAAGAGATTGCTGAGCAAGGAGTAGGTGGCCCTTCACTTCCAGTCGAGCTCCCCGATGACTACGAGCGACTTAGGGAGATTGCTTTAGGATGCTCGAAGTGCTCGCTCTCCGAGGGGCGCACGCAGGTAGTTTTTTCAGATGGCTCGCGCACGGCCGACCTGATGGTGGTCGGTGAAGCTCCAGGAGCTAACGAGGACGAGACAGGTGTGCCGTTCGTAGGTGTGGCTGGGCAATTTCTAGATCTCTTGCTTGCGACGATTGGGCGGAGTCGAAAGGACTCGGTATATATCGCCAATGTCCTAAAATGTCGTCCACCGGGGAACCGGGATCCTGATCCGGGCGAGATAGCTGAGTGCTCACCTTTCCTTCTGAAACAGATCGATCTTGTAAAGCCCAGTGCGATTCTTGCGGTAGGCTCATTTTCAGCGCGTCTTTTGACGGGTCGAGAGGGCGTGGCACTGGGAAAACTCCGTGGTGAGGTGCATAAGTATCACGGCGTTCCACTGGTGGTTACTTATCATCCTGCCGCGCTTTTGAGGAATCGACGTTGGGTCCGCTCTTTTTGGGAGGACTTGCAACTCCTTCGGTCAATCATCGACGTAGATTGAGAGCCTGAACTTTTTAGTAAGGCCGGTGTGCGGGTATGACTTGGCGTAGGGCTCAAGACTCGGTAAGATCGGGGCCCGTTTGAATCGCCGCTCGTCATTCTTGAAGCCGTTGCCTGACTCTACCCCCCAAACTGTTACCTGGGATCGCCCCATGCCCGCCTCACTAGAGGCGGAGACGGCTGTTCTTGGTGGGATGATGATCGACCGAGAGGCCGTAGTCCGCGCTATAGAAAAGGTCAACTCGGCCGCTTTTTACCGCGAGGGTAATCGGCGGGTATTCTCTGCGATGGCTCGCCTGTTCGAGCGTGGGGATTCCATTGATCCGATAACGGTTTCCGAAGAACTCAAGAAAACGGGAGAACTCGATGCTGCGGGCGGACTAGATTATCTAGCAATGCTCGTTGATGCAGTTCCAACGGCTGCGAACATTGAGTATCACGCCAACATCGTTCGAGAGAAGGCATTGCTCCGCCGACTGGTTGAACGGGCCTCCTCAATTATACGAGACGTTTATGATCAGGGTGAGCGTGATGTAGAGCAGATTCTCGACACTGCAGAGGCCAAGATATTCGAGGTCGCTGATAGTCATAAGAGAGAGGGATTCGTCTGGATCAAGGACATCCTGTGGAAGACGTTCGAGGAAATCGAACGGCGTCAGACTTCGGGCTCAGGCATCACGGGAGTTGCAACCGGATTTAACGATCTCGATCGGATGACCACGGGGTTGCAGAAGGGCGATCTTTGTATCATCGCCGCTCGCCCTTCGATGGGTAAGACAGCCCTTGCACTCAACGTCGCATCGTCTGCCGCGATCAACCAGAAGACGGCAGTGGGAATTTTTTCGCTTGAGATGTCACGAGAACAGCTTGTGCAGCGGATTCTTTGCGCCGAGGGACGCGTTGATGCCCAGAACCTGAGGCGTGGGCGCCTCTCTCCAGAAGAAAATTCTCGTTTGGCTAAGGCAGCGGGACATCTGAACACCGCTCCCATATGGATCGATGATCAGGCTGGATCGAATGTCTTGGAGGTCCGAGCAAAGGCTCGCCGTATGCAGTCCGATCTTCGGGCGGATGGTCAGGAACTTGGTATGATTGTGATCGACTATATGCAGTTGATGTCAGGAACTGGCAGGTCCGAGAGTCGAGTGCAGGAAGTCAGTCAGATCTCAAGAAGCTTAAAGGCTCTAGCGCGTGAGTTGGATGTTCCCCTTGTCGCGCTCTCCCAGCTTAGCCGTGGTCCCGAACAGCGGACCGATAAGAGACCCATGTTGTCGGACCTTCGGGAGTCTGGTTCGATTGAGCAGGATGCAGATGTTGTCATGTTTCTGTTTAGGCCTGAGTACTACGCTCCAGCCGAAAATCGCCATGAGGTCGAAGGCAAGGCTGAGTTAATTATCTCGAAGCAGAGGAATGGGCCGACCGGTGTCGTACCGCTCTTCTTCCATAAGGCTTATACGCGCTTTGATTCGGTCGTTGCAGAGGCCTCTGGGAGTAACGCGGCGCTCGCGGGTGGAACTCGAGACGGCTTTGGCCCGTGACCAAGAGGGTTGGAGAGGTGCCCACGAGAGTGGGCGTTGCCGTGCCAGCGGCTGGCTTAGGCCGGCGTATGGGCGGTGTCCGTAAGCCATTCCTTGAGCTTGCTGGACAACCTGTTTTGCTGCGATCGCTGCGCCCGTTTCTAGCCGAACCTCGCGTCACGGCGATAGCGATCGCCGTGACGCGGGAAGAAGTAGATAATCAGCCGGAATGGCTAACGGACTTAGACAAGAGAATCGTTGTAGTAGAGGGTGGTGCAACGCGGGGTGCATCTGTGGCCTGCGCGATTGCTGCACTCCCTGGTGACGTTACTGAGATCGCGGTGCATGATGGCGCCCGTCCACTGGTAAAGCCCGAGGTGATAGGTAGATGTATCGATTTGGCCTGTGCAGGTTTTGGAGCGGTGGCGGGAGAGCCTATGATCGATACGGTCAAGCGAGTTGATGAAGAGGACTTTGTGACTGGAACCCCGGACCGTTCGACCTTTTGGTCAGCACATACCCCCCAAGTGTTCCCGGCTATGATGCTGCGTACCGCATACTCAAAGGGTTATGCCGTGACTACAGATGACGCTTCTCTGGTAGAAGCTGTCGGGGGACGAATCCAGATGCTGGATGATGGCGGAATGAATATCAAGATTACCCGGCCCGCGGATCTCGTGCTTGCGGAGGCTTTACTCTCGACGCGTGGTAGCGACTGACTCGTGCGCGTGCTAGACCTGTGCGCAGAGCCAGATGTGGATCTGGTTCCAGTAGTTGCTCATATCCGTTCTGGTGGCTTGGTTGCCTATCCGACGGAAACTGTATACGGCATAGGGGGCGTCTGCTCGATCGAGGCGTCAATGCGCGTTCGGGAGCTTAAGGGTCGCGAAGAAGCGAAGCCCTTGATCGCCTTGGTGTCCAACCGTGAGTCGGTGGGTGCGCTGGAGTGGACGCCTGAGGCGGTAGAGCTTGCTGCGACCTTTTGGCCCGGTTCGTTGACTCTCGTTCTTCGAGACCCCAATGGACTCTTTCCCGATGGTGTGCGGGATTCGGGCAGGAGGGCTGTGGCTGTGCGTGTGAGCCCTCACCGCCTGGTATCCCATCTGATTCAAAAGTTAGGTGAACCTTTGACGTCTACGAGTCTTAATCGTTCTGGTGAGCCTGCTATTACGACTGGGTCTGCGGCGCGGGAGTTTCTTCTAAAGCTCGAGACGCAGGATGTTTGGCTGATTGACGGAGGTTCGCTACCACCGTCCCTGCCATCGACTATAGTAGACTGCACCACCGCGCCTCCCTCGGTGCTCAGGGAGGGAGCGATTCCTTTAGAGCGACTTCGTAGCATCATAGAGGAGGTCGATGGATCCGGTGAATGATACGGGATCGTTCCGACTGCTATTCGTGTGTACTGGCAACACGTGTCGTTCACCGATGGCGGAGGTGATCGCTAGGCACCAAATCACGAAACTAGGTTGGAGTGAAGTTGATGTAGGCTCAGCTGGTGTTAGCGCGTGGGAAGGCAGCCCCCCTTCTGGGGGTGCGGTTCGGGCTGCAGCGGCTAATGGATTGGATTTATCGGGGCATTCATCGACCTACCTCTCGCAGGAATTGGTCGAGAAGGCCGACCTGATTCTCACTATGTCGGCGAGTCATGTTGTTCGCGCGCAGGAACTGGGAGCCGGTGAGAAAGTCGCATTACTGCCGGCTTTTACCGCTGCTCAGGTCGATATGGATAGAGTAGGCGGTATACCTGATCCCATAGGTGGTTCCGACGAGGAGTATGCTGGGACTTTCGAAGTTCTATACGGACTAATTGAGCTGGCTTTGATGAGAATCCAATCCTTACGGAAGCCATGACAGTCACCGCTGGAACGCGTGTCTTGGCTCTTCTCGGTGATCCAATTTCCCACTCGGCTTCCCCGGAACTCCAAAATGCCGCGTTCAGAAAAGCTAGGGTTAAGGGCGTGTACGTTGCAGTTCGTTGCGCGGCGGAAGACCTCGGGGGCTTGATGAGAGGTTTGGCTCGAGCTGGGGGCGGTGGAAATGTGACCTTGCCTCACAAAGAAGCAGCCTCGAGGATTCTCGATATTCGAAGCGAGGCTGTCCGCAGGACGGGAGCTTGTAACACGTTCTGGGGCGACGATGCTGGACGACTGCACGGTGACAACACAGATGTTGAGGGGGTGCGTCGAGCCTTGGCAAGTTTTATGCACGGACCTGCAAAGGGGATGCGGGTGTTGTTGCTCGGAGCGGGTGGCGCCGCTCGGGCGTCTCTCGCAGCACTAGTCGAGGAAGACGCTGGAGATATCCTGCTCTTCAACCGGACCTTGGAACGTGCTCGTGCAGTGTCACGCAGGATCGGCGGAAAAAAAGTGCGTGTGATCCGACTTGCTAAGGAATTAGAGGGACAAAAATTCGACCTCGTCGTCAACGCGACTCGCCTCGGCCTCAAGCCTGATGACCCATCACCGTTTGATCTCAACGCACTTGGCCGCGTAGGCCAAGCGATGGATCTCGTGTATGGGAAACACATACCAGCTTTTGTTCAGGCTGCGGAGGAAGCAGGTATCCGTGCAACGGATGGCGCGGAAGTGCTGGTGCAACAGGCTGCCGTGTCGTTTGAACGTTGGTGGGGACGAGAGGCACCTCTCGACGCCATGCGCAAGGCGATGGGTAAGAGGTATCGGACTCGATAAATAGTGGTCTTCAAACGATAGGATGATAGTTCCGGGGTAGTCGAGTTTTCACGGGCCTAAGTTCGTTCCTGCTGCCTATCTTCTCAGCTGCTGTGAGGTTAATCGGACTGGCTTGGCAAGAACTCAATGTCGTCGACTTCCTTAGCCTTGCTCGGACGCTTCCTAAGGCGTTTTAGGGGTTATCTTGAGGCAGTGCAAAATCGATTCTGCATCTTGACCCCCCTACGAGAGATTTCACAGAATGGCGATCCGAGCAGCGATCAACGGATTCGGGCGCATCGGACGGAACGTCCTACGAAGCGCCAAGCAGGAAGGTAACAGCGACATAGACTTTGTTGCCGTCAACGACTTAACGAGTCCGCATACGCTGGCTCACCTTCTTAAATACGACTCGGTCCATGGCCGCTACCCTGGCACAATTGAGGTTTCGGGGGATGGGTTAGTCATAGATGGGGAAGAGATAAAGGTGTTAAGCGAGCGGGACCCAGCTGCACTTCCTTGGGCGGATCTTGGTGTTGATATCGTCATTGAGTCGACCGGGGTTTTCCGTGATCATCCGTCAGCGTCAAAACACATTGAGGCCGGCGCGCGGAAGGTCATTATTTCGGCGCCCGGTAAGAATGAGGATGTGACGATTGTCCTCGGGGTTAATCAGGATAGCTACAATCCGGATAGCCACCACATTATTTCGAACGCAAGCTGCACGACCAACTGTCTTGCGCCGGTGGTGAAGGTTCTAAGTGAAGAGTTCGGTTTTCGACATGGTCTGATGACGACCATACATGCCTACACCACTGATCAGAGAATTCTCGATCTTCCGCACTCAGATCTTCGCCGCTCACGAGCAGCGGGGATGTCGATGATCCCAACTACAACCGGAGCCGCAAAAGCGACGGGGCTTGTCCTACCGCAAGTGGAGGGACGGATTGATGGGATGGCAATCAGGGTGCCGACTGCTGACGTTTCTCTGGTTGATTTAGTAGCGGAGTTGGAAGGAGATGTTACAGAGGAGGAAGTGAATAACGCGTTTCAGACAGCAGCTGATGGCCCGATGGCTGGGGTGTTGGGTGTCTCGAATGAACCCTTGGTCTCGATCGATTACACTAGTGATCCTAGAAGCTCAACGGTCGACGCACTTTCTACTTCTGTTATGGACGGCAGAATGGTCAAGGTTCTGTCTTGGTACGACAATGAATGGGGATATTCATCTCGGGTGGTCGATCTAGTCGGCTTCGTCGGTGCGCAGCTCTGAGTGGGAAAGTGAATAAGAGAAGCATCTCGGACGTCGACCTTGGAGGCATACCGGGACGTACCGCAATCGTTCGGGCGGATCTCAATGTCCCTCTCGATGGTGGGGAGATCACAGATGACAAGAGGATCAGAGCTTCGCTCTCCACGCTTAGAATACTTACTGAGGCTCGCTGGCGCGTCGTGCTGCTTTCTCACCTAGGTAGACCGAGGGGTGAAATTGACTCTACATCCTCTTTGAAACCGGTAGCCGACCGTTTGGATGAGCTTCTGGATCCCCCCGTGCATTTTATCGCTCACACCAGCGGAGTCGAAGCCGTTGCTGGGCTTGAGACGCTGGGAGCTGGAGAGATCGCACTTCTTGAGAATACGAGATTTGAGGTGGGTGAGATGATCAACGATCCGGATCTAGCTGGATTTTGGGCTACACTCGGTGACTTGTATGTAAATGACGCTTTTGGTAGCGCGCATCGCGCTCATGCGTCTACAGCTGGGATCGCCACCGCTATGCGAGCAAAAGGTGGAGATGCCGTCGCAGGGCTCTTGATGGAGAAGGAGATCCAATTCCTAGATGAGGCACTCGATGTGCCTGAGAAGCCTTTCGTAGCTATCGTGGGCGGAGCGAAGATCTCTTCGAAGATAGGCGTCCTGTCTGGGTTGCTTCCACGAGTGGATCACTTACTGATCGGTGGAGGTATGGCGAACACCTTCTTCACAGCTCTGGGGCTTGATACTGGAGACAGCCTTGTCGAAATGGATGCGGTTGAGTTGGCGAGGGGTCTGCTCGAACAGGGTGGCGAACGCCTTGTTCTCCCAGTGGACTGTGTTGTCGCTGAAGATGTTTCTGAGGATGCGGAAAGACGGTTTGTAGGGCGAACAGAGGTCCAGCCGTCTGATAAGATTCTCGATATCGGACCGCGCACCCGCCAAGTTTTCACTGACATTCTTGCGGAGGCTAATACGATCGTTTGGAATGGTCCGATGGGGGTCTTCGAGGTAGATGCTTTTGCCGAGGGTACAGTTGGAATAGCTCATGCGGTGGCGGAGGCGTGTGACCGGGGAGCCATTGGAATTCTTGGAGGAGGTGACTCCGCAGCGGCGGCGGAGCGGGCTGGCGTCGCCGATAGACTGACGCACGTATCGACCGGTGGTGGAGCTTCACTTGAACTGCTCGCTGGCGGGGACCTTCCTAGTGTCGATGAACTTTCAGACCGGAGCTACTGATGGCAGTGATTGCTGGGAACTGGAAGATGCATCACGGCCCGAATGAAGCTTTAGACTTTCTCTCCGACTTCGACGTGGATGCTGTACCCTCCAGCCATGAGCTGATCGTATTTCCGTCTAATTTATCGCTTCATGCCCTAGCCACAGCGGAGCAACGTGATTCACGGGTGCAGGTTGGTGTCCAAAACGTGTATTGGGAAGATTCTGGTGCATTCACCGGGGAGATATCGGCTTCTATGGCGAAAGACGCTGGTGCGGCTTTCGCTCTCATTGGACATTCTGAGCGCCGTCATGTGTTTGGTGAAACGGACCTGCAGACCCAGTGGAAGGTGGACATTGTAGTCAGCTCAGGTCTAGTACCGGTACTTTGTGTTGGAGAAACGATTGAAGAGCGTAAAGCCGGTCTTGTAGAGGAAGTAATCCTGCGCCAGCTCGAGGTAGCTCTAGACAGTTTGTGCTCCGCTCCGCGCTTTCTGGTCGCGTACGAGCCGGTATGGGCAATTGGGACAGGAGAAACTGCGACTCCGGAGGATGCGACGTTCGCGCACGGCACGCTTAGGAGGCGGCTCGAACAGGCATTGAGCGCTCCTCATGCTTCACGGGTCCCGATCCTTTACGGGGGATCAGTGAAGCCTGGGAATGCTGCGGAGCTTATGGAAGCTAGAGACGTAGATGGTCTGCTGGTGGGGGGGGCGAGCCTAGATGCTACCTCGTTCAGCCAGATAGCGGCGGCAGCGGGCTGAAAAAGCCCGTTGACACCCATCAGAGCCTCTCCGACGTTTAGTGTCTTACACCCAAAGGAAATAGTTCGATGTACAGTATTCTGCTGGCTGCTCTAGTGCTCGACGGTCTATTCCTCTCTGTCGTGATTTTAATGCAGGCTGGGAAGGGCGGTGGGCTTGCCGCTGTAGGAGGAAGTGGCGGCACGATGGCGGATGGTGTGCTTGGTGGTCGACAGGCTTCGACCGTGCTCACTCGTGCAACATGGGGTGCCGGGGCAGCATTCATGATCCTAGCCTTGATTCTCTCGATAATGTCGTCTCGTACCGTAGTGCCCGAATCAGTGATTCAGGTCGATGCTCCCGCTACCCAGTCGGCTCCAGCACCTGTGCTTCCGGGACTTCAGGAGCCAACTGCTGCGCAGCCGGATGGCAACTCCGGCAACGAGGGAAACTGACCTCTTGAACCGCGAAAGCGGGATGTGTCCCACGGAACTGCGATACTGCGGACTTCAGGTGAACTGCTTCTCGTTTTTGATGGGAGAGCTTTGTGTCTGAGCCAACCCTCGGCTTGGAACGTGCGGGGCTCCAGGATCTTTATCGTTCCCTCTGCCTAACACGTGCGGCGGAGGAACGGCTCGAACTTTTGCAGAAGCAGGGCCACGTAACTGGTGGATTGTACCGATCACTTGGGCAGGAGGCCGGAGCTGTTGGCGCTGCATACGCCTTAAGGCGTCGGGCCGATGGGACCGGTGATATGCTTTGTCACACAATCCGGGCTGCGGGTGCACTCTTTCTCTTCGGTGGTGAGCTGATCGACTATTTTCGGCAGTACATGGCAAAGGGGACGAGTCCGACTAGAGGCCGTGAAGCGAATGTGCATTGGTTCGATTTCGAGAAAGGCTTTGTGGGTCCGGTCTCACCGCTTGGCACCATGATCGAGATCATGGCAGGGATGACGCTTTCGTTTCGTGTCCGTGGTGAGGATCGGATTGGTATTGTCTTTTATGGGGATGGCGCTTCTTCGACCGGTGCGTGGCACGAAGGCCTGAATTTCGCAGCGGTTCAGCGTTGTCCGATGATTTTGATTGTCGAGAACAATCAGTGGGCCTTCTCTACTCCCACAAGTAAGAATACGCGTGTCTCCAGCTTCACTGAGAAGGGCCCAGGTTATGGGATTGGCGCCGAGGCTGTCGACGGGACAGATGTGCTCGCGGTTTTTGATGCGGTTAGGCGTGCTGCGTTGCAGGTGCGCTCTGGAGGGGGCACTCATATGATTGAATTAAACTATTTCAGGAGAAAGGGGCACGCGCAGCATGACCCCCAAGACTATGTGGATCCTGCCGTGATTCGCGCCTGGGAAAAGAAGGATCCTCTTGACCTTTACCGATCAAGACTCCTTCGAAACGAGTGGGCCTCGGAAGATGAACTCGTGGCCATTGAAGAAGAGACTTTTGAGGAGTGTCGTGTGGCTGCTGAGGCTGCGATCGCCGAACCGTATCCGGAGGGGGCTGAAGCAGTCTCTGGTGTCTACACCGACGTTCACACACCGCATCCGTGGACTCGGTCTAGCAGTCCCGATCCGACTCTGGCCTGAACGACCACCGAGGAACCATGGACCCCGAAACTCCCGAGCACCTTCTAAAGACCAAGCGTCGCGAGCCGGTCACGATGCTAGAGGCGATCTCCGAGGCCCTCTTTGAGGAGATGATTCGTGACGAGTCGGTTTTCCTCATGGGTGAAGATATCGGAGTCTATGGAGGAGCATTCAAGGTAACCCGTGATTTCCTAACCTTCTTCGGCGAGAATCGTGTCATTGACACACCGATCGCGGAGGGTGGTTTCACGGGTGCCGCTGCAGGTGCAGCTCATATGGGATTGAGGCCGGTGGTCGAGATCCAATTCATGGACTTCATCTCTCCCGCGTATGACGTAATCACAAATTACATCGCAACCTCGAACTACAGAGGTGCTGGGCCACAACCACTTGTGATCCGCGGCCCAGTTGGTGGTGGGAATCGTGGGGGACCATTCCACTCTCAGAACGTAGAAATGGCGTTCTTTCATACACCTGGGTTAAAGATCGTTTACCCGAGTACAGCTCGAGATGCAAAAGGACTGTTGAAGGCGTCCATACGTGACGATAACCCCGTTATCTTTGAAGAGCACAAAGGTCTGTATAGAGCACCATCGCTGCGAGAAGTCCTTCCGGATGAAGATTACATTGTGCCGCTAGGGGAAGCTCGCATAGTAAGAGAGGGTACGGACATAACTATCGTGACATACGGAGCTATGGTTCATAAGAGTGTCGAGGCTGCTGAGATGATGGAAACTGAAGATGGTGTATCAGTGGAGGTCGTTGACCTGCGGACCCTTTTGCCACTTGATGAAGATGCGATTGTAGAGAGCGTGAAAAAGACCAACAAGTTACTCGTTGTCCACGAAGACACTCGGACCGGCGGTATAGCGGGTGAAATCGCGATCCGTGTGAGCGAGAAGGCATTTGAGTGGCTGGATGGACCTATACTGAGAGTAACCGCGATCGATGCGCCGGTGCCTTACTCAGGTTCGCTAGAAGATTATTTTTTACCGCAGACCGACGACGTCCTAAAGGCGGCGAGGTATTTAGCGGCATACTGACCAACACGGAGTGATCGAGCGTGGCTCGGATTGAAGTTCCCATGCCCCAGATGGGTGAATCCATCGCTGAAGGGACCGTCTCACAATGGCTCAAGCAACTCGGCGACAAGGTCGAGCGCGATGAACCAATCCTAGAGATTTCGACTGACAAGGTGGATGCGGAGATCCCATCACCTTCGGACGGAACTCTCGTCGAAATTGCGGTTCAGGAAGGTGAGACGGTCGAAGTCGGAACTGTTGTCGCGTACATTGACACCGAAGGTGGCCCCGCTGCAGTAGCAGAGCCCACTGTGGAGTCAGAGGTTGACGCTACTCCAGAGGTTCCTCAAGAACCCGAAACCGAATCAGTAGAAGTGGCGCTTGAAGCGAGTGATGGTCATATAAGCGCTGAGGAGCGTCTTAGGACTCGGTCTACGCCGGTCGTCAGGAAGATCGCTGAAGAGCACGGGGTCAATATCCAGGATGTCTCAGGGACCGGCCACGCTGGACGTGTAACCAAGCAGGATATCTTGGACTTCATTGAACATGCTGTGCCCAGTTCCGGTTCTGCTCAGCCAGTTCCGGTGCCAGTGCCGACCTCATCTGATGTGTCCTCGCCGCTACCTGCGGTCAGAGAACCGAGCGCGGCTCCGTCCGACCTTTGGACAACTTTCTATCGGGAGGTGCAGCATCCAGAGTTCCCAGTCCGCTCGGCGGATACCGTCGAACCGATGGACAAAATTCGTCGACTGACTGCGGAGCATATGGTCATCGCGAAGAGGGTGGCGCCACATGTCCACTCCTTTATCGAGATAGACTTCTCGGCCATAGACTTCATTCGTGCGGAGAGCAAAGAGAGATGGGCATCTCAGGGAGCCCGAGTGAGCTACACGGCGTTCGTAGCGTGGGCGGTTTCCCGAGTATTGCGTGAATTCCCGACTGTGAATTCGACGATTTCGGGTAATAATATTATTTACAGGGGAAATGTTAATCTCGGGATGGCTGTGGACTTGAATCCTGGTCTCATTGTGCCCGTAGTGCATGATGCTGACCATCTTGGGCTGGTTGGGATCGGCAACAAGATCGTAGATCTCGCTACACGTGCCCGAGACAGGAAACTCGTGCCCGACGAAATTCAGGGTGCGACGTTCACGATCACGAACCCGGGTGTTTTGGGGACATTGGTTGGTTTGCCTGTTATCCCTAAAGGCACAGCTGCCATCCTTGGGACTGGGGCGATTGAAAAGCGTGTTGTTGTCGTTACGGATCCGGATACAGGAACGGATTCCATGGCAATCCGAAAAAAATCTCTCTTCTCAATGGGCTACGATCATAGAATCGTAGACGGAGCAGACGCGGCCCGCTTTCTTGCGCGGCTCAAGGAGACGCTGGAGACCTTCCCGAACGACGCGTGATGAGTAGTTGATCGGCTCTCAGGACTTCTTGATCAGCGGAACGTCCGGGCATCCGGAGGCTCCGCAGCGTTTATGACAGACACGCGTGACCTCAGTGTCTTAAGTCCCGGGCGAGTTCATTATGCGGAAGGGCTAAAGCTTCAGGCAGATCTCGTCAAAAAGCGCAGGGCTGGTGACATCGATGACACCTTGGTGATGCTAGAGCATCCTCACGTGATCACCTTGGGATCAAGCTCGGATAACGCGCATGTCTTGGTGGACGACGAAGAACGGGCCCGAAAGGGTATAGATCTGCATAAGGTTGGGCGGGGTGGGGATGTGACCTATCACGGACCGGGTCAGTTGGTCGTCTATCCCATTCTAGATCTGAAGCCCCACCGTAGGGATTTACATCGATACATGCGTGATTTGGAGACTGTCCTGATCGGCACTGCAGCCGATTACGGGATTGAGGCAGAAAGAGATGAGGCTGGCACTGGAGTGTGGACTAAGGCTGGTAAGCTCGCCGCGATTGGAATCCGCGTTTCTTCGGGCTGGATCACCTCCCATGGCATTGCCCTGAATGTCGATACCGAGCTTCGGTATTTCGATACAATCGTGCCATGTGGAATTCCTAACCGGGCCGTTACATCCCTCGAACGGGAGCTGGGATTCACTCCGCCCCTCTCTGAGGTGAGTGATACGATAGTCCGAAACTTCTGCAGAGTCTTTGGACACAGGTCTCCAACTGGAGACTCGACAACTCCTTAGTGAGCCCTGAGCCCCCGATTGGCGAATCCAGTTTGAACTTGTTGCGAGTCAGGACCCGAAACGGTTTTCCGGTCTTTGGAACTCCATGTAGTCGAGGAATTTCCCGTTTTCTCTTTGCTCACAAAGCCACTCAATGAACCCTGAGTTTGTCAGACCCCCTGAAGTCGACTGATCGGCCGCCGCCGTGGTTGCTAGAAAGTCTACATATTCGTTTTCGGGGTGTCCGTCGTGACCTCGAACCCACCGGGCGACGACTTCGTGTCGCTCCACCAGGATGTCAAGCTGTTTCCACAAGTCTAGGTTTAGGATTTCCCCGGCCTTTCGCTTCCATCCAGAGCGTTTCCAGCCATGCCTCCACTCGTTGATCCCCTTGACCAGGTACTGACTATCAGACGTTAGGATGATCCGACACCTCCGGTTAAGGGATGACAGTGGTTCTATAGCACTGGATAGAGCCATGCGGTTGTTTGTTGTATCCGGCTCTGAGAGCCAGAAGTCACGGCGTTCCCAGTCGTCATCCTTCCATATCTCTACGAGTCCTCCAGCCCCTCCCGGACTAGATTGCATTTGTTTCTGGTTTCCCAGACAAGACTCATCGGCGTGTATGTAGACTGTCTGCATAGTATGAAAACTAACTGGGATGGTCGTTTTCGGTTGACCCCTTCACTGGCACGGATAGCTTTCGCGTCAGTATGGCGCTTACCAAGTGCCCTAAGAAGAACTCGGATCCTAGGAGCCTGACCTGAACCGCACAGCGTACCTCCTTCTCGAAGATGGACGACGATTTGATGGAGACCTCCTCGGGGCAGAAGACGTCACTTTCGGTGAGGTCGTTTTTAACACTTCGATGACGGGTTATCAGGAGGTTCTAACGGATCCCTCCTATACTGGCCAGCTTGTTACCATGACCTACCCTTTGATTGGCAACTATGGGGTGAACGACGAAGACTGTGAATCTCCGGTTCCACAAGTGGCGGGATTCGTTGTTCGTGAAGCGTCGCGGGTGAGGTCGAATTGGCGTTCGACAGGCAGTCTTGATGAGTATCTCAGGGCTCATGCTATTACCGGGATCTCTGAGATTGATACTAGGGCGCTGACACGTCACCTTCGCTCAGAAGGAGCCATGCGAGGGGCGATAGCGCCAGCGGGGACCGAGGTAGACGAGCTACGGTCAAGGATTTTGGCTCAGCCAAAGATGGAGGGTCTCGATCTTGCCTGTGGAGTTTCCACAGACGAACGTTATGTAGTGCCCGCGGTCGGTGAAGAGAGATTCCATGTCTTGGCCTACGATTTCGGTGTAAAGGCACACTCACCTAAGCTTCTTGCTGAAAGGGGCTGTAGGGTGACAGTTATCCCAGCTGATACGAAAGCCGACGAGATCCTGGCGGCGAAGCCCGACGGTCTTTTCGTTTCCAATGGTCCGGGAGATCCTGCCGCTGTGCAGGCAGCTGAGAAGGCCATTCTCGCCCTGGCTGAAGCCGACGTCCCTGTTTTTGGGATCTGCTTAGGTCACCAGTTGATCTGTCGCGCGTTTGGGGCTCAGACTTATAAGCTTCCCTTCGGCCACCATGGGGGGAACCATCCGGTGAGAAATCTTGACCGTGAGGCGGTAGAGATCACTTCTCAGAACCACGGTTTTGCGGTCGAGTCTGGTGAAGGTGACCAAATTCCGGGCGCGCCGGGGTTACGTTTGACACACGTGAACCTCTACGATGGCACGGCCGAAGGTGTAAAGCATCGTGACTTCCCGGTAATATCGGTTCAATACCACCCCGAAGCTGCGCCGGGTCCGCACGATAGCCGTTACCTGTTCGACGAGTTTCTGTTGCTGATGGAAGAACGCCGAGGCTCCTGATCTGGGGTTTGAGGTGTTTTGGGTTGGAGCTCCAAGTAGCTATGCTGCGATGACTCTGAACTGCCTTGCGGTCGAACTCTGCCCTCGCTACAGTCTCATCCGATTCGCCGCATGGACGCAAAACGGGGCTCTCTCGGAGGGATAATGACGAAGGCAGATCTGGTCGAGCAGGTGGCAGAAGCTATCGGCCCGGGGATCACGAAGAAGGATTGCGCGCTCGTCGTTGACGGCTTTCTCAACGCGGTAAAGCTAGCTCTGTCCGACGGAGAGAATATCGAGATCCGTGGCTTTGGGACGTTCAAGGTGAGGAAGAGGAAGACTCGCATGGCACGTAATCCAAGGACCGGCGAAGCCGTCGAAGTGCCGTCGCGATCAGTTCCTGTTTTTAAGCCGTCAAAGCATCTTAGGGCTCGGGTCGAAAAGGTAGACGAAATAGGTTTTTAACTGACGACTCGCACGGCAGTTTCGCGCCGGCGTTTAACGTTTTCGCTCCCAGGGCGTCTATGTTTCTGTGAGGGATAGTCTACGAGGTGCCAGGGAGATCTCCGACGCCGAGCTAGTCGAACAGGCTTGTTCTGGAGATGACAGAGCGTTCAGTGCACTGGTCAGGAAGCATCACGCTTCTGCTTACCGGGTAGCACTGTCCATCACGCGACGGGATGACATCGCCCAGGATGTGGTTCAGGATGCCTTTATAAAAGCGTTTCGAGCTCTGGGTGGCTTTCGGGGAGATTCTTCATTTCGCACGTGGATGATGACTGTTACCGCTAATGAGGCTAGGGCAACGCTGCGAAAGCGAGGGCGGTGGAACGAGTCGTCTATCGAAGTTGCTGGACCTCTAGAGGCGAGCGCACCGGACCCAGCTGAACAGGCCGTCGCAGGGCAAGAATCGTCGAGGGCTCGTGCGATGCTAGATACTTTACCTGAGAAGCAGCGCTTAGCGATTTCTGCACGCATAGATGAAGGACTGAGCTTTCGTGAAATCGCCACTCTGATTGGGTCGAGTGAGGGGGCAGCGAGAGTGAACTACTTTCACGGTATCCGTCGGCTTAGGGAATTGATGGAATGAACGAGATAGATTGTGCTAAGGTCAGGGACTGCCTTCCTGGTTTGGCGTCGGGGCGAATTGAGAACCATCAATTGGTTACGATTGAATCCCACTTGCTATCCTGTGAGGATTGCCAAAGTGAGCTTGAGCTGATCCAGATGTTGCGGGCGGCCCCCCCGGTGGTGCCGTTCTTGTTAGCGGATCAGATCGAGAGTGCAGTTACTTCTTCTAGGCGGCCCTGGAATAGGTCATGGTGGGGGCTTTCTGCAGCCGCTGCTCTGGTGGCTCTGGCGGTCGGGGTAGGTGTGTCTCGTGATCGCCCTGAGGTTATCCAAGATGTTGTTTTTGATTTCGGTGTTGACCCTGAACAGGGTGAACTGTGGCTGAGCGAAGACAGCTTTTTGGCTGGGGATTTGTGGATTGAGGGTCTGTCTAACGAAACTTTAATGAGGCTCCTTGCGGAGCTCGAAGGTGAAGGAGCAGCGTGATGACCATTACAGTAAGAAGTCAGAGCTTCATGACCGGTTTAGTTGTGTTGCTTCTAGCCTCTCCGATGTATGCAGATGCCCAGGTCCGGGGCGATAGAAGCCAAGATAGAGAACAGATGGAGCAGCGTTTCCGTCGCCAGATGGTGCGTACGATGCAGCAGCGTCTGGAACTCGATGATGTTCAGGTTGAGTCTTTACTCGAAGTTCTTCGTAGCCATCAGGGAGATCGCAGACGACTCGGTCAAGCTGACATGGCGGTCCGGCGTCGGGTGGAGGCGCTGATGCTCGAAGGTGCTACTGACGAAGCTGAGGCCGAGCAGCTCATGGCACGGATGAGGAGATTGCGAACGGAGGAGGCTCGCCTTTTTGCTCAGGAGCAGGAGGAACTGCTCAAATTCCTTACGGCAGTGCAGGTTCTTAAACTTCAATCAATTCGGGATGACATGGGGAGGAGAATTCAACGGCTCCGGGGAAGAGATGGGCCAGGGCCGCGGTCTCCCCGAGGAAACGGGTATATTTAAGGACAGCAGTAGATCTCAGTCCGGATATTCAACGCAGCGGAACGTTGACGTCCTCTTGGGGGTCGGTCTATCTGTATTAGCCCGAAGCTACTTTATACTCCGGGTTCAGCGGACCCTACGCCGACTATAACAAAATTTCAGCGAAACGTGTCAATCTCCGTCAACACAGTTTTCTTCGCCTTATACCGTGACTTGGTAGGTGCATCCACACTCGCGGTGGAGCTGCCTTCGGGTGCCACTGTTGCAGATCTGGTTGAGGAGCTCCGAGGACGTGGCGCACCGTTCGATTCTCTCCCCACCGAGCCTGCTGTGGCAGTCAATCAGACCTACGCAATGCTTGATGAGACACTGGGGTCAGGTGACGAGGTTGCATTCATCCCACCGGTGGCTGGGGGCTGAGCCGTGGCGGACCGATCTCGTATTATCCACTGTCACGTAGGGCCGGAAGAAATCGACTCTACCAAGCTTTTATCTCGGGTTGGGTCGGACGAGGACGGAGCGGCCATTCTTTTCATTGGAGTTGTCCGCAATCACGCTGATGGACGTCCAGTCTCCGGAATGCGTTATGACTCCTATGTCGAGATGTCACAACAGGAGCTTAAGTCGATCGCTGCCGAGGCGGCTGAGAGGCTTGGGACTGATAGATTGGCGGTGGAACACCGAACAGGTGAATTGCAGATCGGTGAGATCTCCGTTGCGATTGCTGTCTCAAGCCCACACAGAGCTGAGTCGTTTGATGCGACCCGTTACATCATTGAAGAGATCAAAAAGAGACTCCCCGTGTGGAAGAAAGAATATTACGAGGACGGGACAGACTCTTGGGTGGAAGGGACGTTGCCACCGGGGACGGGCCCACGGTCCAAGGGAAGTCCATGACTGATAACGCCATGATCGATCAGTTCGGACGACGTGTGGAATACTTGCGCATATCAGTCACAGACAAGTGCAATCTCCGTTGCGTTTACTGCATGCCGATGGAGGGCTTGCCTTGGCTGAAACGCGAAGAACTGCTCACCTATGAGGAGATTGCGCAAATAGTTCGCACGATGACGGGCATGGGGCTGCGTCGGGTGAGGATTACCGGGGGTGAACCTTTGGTCCGAAGAGACCTTCACGATCTTGTTCGTATGATCTCAGAAGTCCCCGAAATAGAGGACCTTTCTCTTTCGACGAACGCAGTTCTTTTAGCGGAGCAGGCCGACGCTCTCCGTGACGCGGGGATCCAGCGTCTGAATGTATCGCTGGATTCTCTCCGCCCAGACAGAGTGGATTCGATATCACGGCGACCAGGATCCTACCCCAAGATCATGGAGGGCCTAGATGCAGCAGAAGCTGCAGGCTTCGCTCCGATTAAGATCAATGTAGTTCTGATCAGAGGTCAAAATGACGATGAAATCGAAGATTTTGCTGAGATTACTAGAGAGCGTCCGTGGCATGTTCGATTCATAGAGATGATGCCCACTGGAGCGAATCTCGATCTTAGCGCGAATCAGTTCATTTCGTGTACAGAAGCTTTGCGCCGAATTGAGCGTATTGAATCTATTGAGCCGGTGCAGGGACCGTTCGGAAATGGTCCAGCCCGATATCACCAGTTCAAGGACGCGCCTGGTACTATCGGGGTAATCACTCCGATGAGCCACAATTATTGTGATCGGTGTAATCGGATGAGGCTGACAGCGGACGGCCAACTGCGCCCGTGTCTCTTTGGCGCTATTCAGACAAACCTGAGAGACCCTCTCCGAGCTGGCGAAGATTTAGTGCCGCATATCCAAGAAACACTTGAGATCAAGCCGGAGCGTCATCAGCTAATCCAAGGAAGTGACCTAGGCTCTGGAGGACTGATCGCTCTTTCTCAGACGGGTGGATGACGGGTTTGGGCTTATAGATCTGGGTGTTTTTGGATCATAAAGCCAGTGCAGGGGGTTACCGGGTAGACCTGTCTCAGAGCCTAGTTATAATCCTGCGTGCCTTCCTTCCGGAACACTGTCGATCCAAGAGGTCGTGCGCGTTTAAAGTACCCCACCCTCAACTCGAAACACTCTGCCGCGGAGCGGACTTTTTCTCATGAGCGCAAAGAAGATCACCGTTGTTGGAGCCGGACACGTCGGTGCGACGTGTTCGCAGCTTCTCTCCCAAAAAGAACTTGCCAAGGAAGTCGTCCTCGTTGACATCGCAGACGGTATTCCACAAGGCAAGGGACTCGATCAGTGGGAGAGTGCCCCCATTGAGGGTTTTGATTCTCGGGTCTTTGGGGCCAGCGACTATGAGTCCTCGGTGGACTCGGACATTTTCATCGTTACGGCTGGTATCGCACGTAAGCCGGGGATGAGTCGTGATGACCTGCTGAAGACGAACGCTAATGTTATCCGTTCAGTCTCTCGGGAAATTGCCAGGGTCGCTCCGGATTCGATCATCATAATGGTCACCAATCCCCTAGATGTTATGGCTCAGGTTTCAATGGAGGCATCGGGCTTCCCTCGTGAGAGGGTGATCGGTATGGCTGGGGTGCTCGACACCGCGCGTTACAGATCCTTCATCGCGCTGGAGCTTGATGTCTCGATTGAGGACATTCAGGCCCTCGTTCTAGGAGGGCACGGTGACACGATGGTGCCGCTCGCCAGTTACACCTCCGTCAGCGGTATCCCCCTATCTCAGTTCCTTGAGCAGGATCGGATCGATGCCCTAGTAGAGCGAACTCGCAAGGGCGGTGGTGAGATCGTGTCATACCTGAAGACGGGAAGCGCCTACTACGCTCCCGCTGCAGCTGCAGTCCAGATGGCTGAGGCGATCGTTAAGGACAAACGGAGGATCCTTCCATGTGCCGCGTGGCTTCAGGGTGAGTATGGATTCAACGATCTGTACTTGGGTGTCCCATGCATGCTTGGCGCGAACGGGCTTGAGCGGATCATAGAGGTCGAACTCGAAGAGTCCGAGCGTTCAGCACTCGAGACGAGTGCGGAGCACGTGAAGTCAACGGTCGAGAGCCTCAAGGCTATGGAGGCCTCAGTCTGAAGACACTGAGCCTCGTGTGAAGGTGTGTACGCGTCCCTTCAGAAAACGCAGAGTGACAATATGGAGTAACTGTTCTCTTGGATCTGTTTCGGCCGGTTGGTCGGTGTACGTTCGTTGCCACCATGGGTAGAATGGGTGTTCGTTTATCAGGGCTTGTGTCGAGCACAGCATCAGTATTGGTGCTTTGCTCCTGCAGTGGTGGGGAAGGTTCCCCACAGCAGCTACTTCCACCCAGTGACCCGGCTGAGATATTTTTTGCTCGAGATCTCAGTATTGATTTGGCTGACTTCGAGCTTACTTCGTCTGGTCTCTACATTCAGGATCTTAGCGAGGGAGCAGGGACCGCCGCTCGGCGCACGAGTCGCGTATGGATTGAGTATGTGGGATGGTTACCCGACGGAACGGTTTTTGACGGTAATGTTGGGAGCACTCCGTACGCAATTCGGCTTGGCGGCAATGAAGTTATTCGGGGCTGGAATCAGGGCATCGTTGGTATGCGCCGGGGTGGTATCCGCCGCTTAGTCGTTAGGCCGGGGCTTGCGTATGGTTCTTCTCGCAGAGGAGGCATTCCGCCGGGATCAACGTTGATCTTCCACATCGAACTGATCGATGTCGACTGACAGCTCTTATTGAGGGTGGAGTCGTCGTCGTTTTGACTGTATATGTCCGGACACGAGACTGCGCAGCGTCCCGAACCCGCTAGCTCTTTAGCAGGCCTCGCCTTGGACCAGTCGGGCGAGTTGGTCGAGGTCGGCGTTTCCTCCGCTGATTACGATCACCACGGGTCGTTCCTGGTCGATCTCAATCTTTCCTTGGAGCAGCGCGGCCAGTCCTGCTGCACCTGACGGCTCAGCCAAGAGCTTGGTGCGCTCGAGAAGCACCATCATCGCGCTGACAATTTCAGAGTCCTCCACTAAAACTATTCCTCGGGCATGCTGAGACAGGATCTCGTAGTTGATGGCTCCCGCCATTGGTGGCCCGAGTCCATCAGCAACTGTATTCACCTGGTCTATCTGCACTGCTTGACCGGCTGAAAAGGAGGCGTGCATCGCAGGGGCTCCGGTCGGCTCTACGCCCCAGACGTCAACTTCTGTGCCGGATAAGGCTGCTGCTGCGGCAATTGATGAGGATAGGCCGCCCCCCCCTACTGGAACCACGATCGTTCCTGTCTCCGGGAGATCTTCAAGAATCTCCAGTCCGCACGATGCGTGTCCAGCAACTACATCCGCGTCGTCAAAAGGGTGCACGAACGTCAGCCCTCTCTCGTCACTCACTTCTTGAACCTTGTGAAAGGCAGCGCTGGCGTCACCATGAAGAATCACTTCGGCTCCGTATTCCCGACTGGCTCTGACCTTTGTAGGTGATGCGTGCTCCATCATTACGACTGTTGACGAGACATCTGCTGACGTGGCTGCCCAGGCCACTGCCTGCGCATGGTTGCCCGCAGAAACCGTCGATACACCTCTTGCTCGCTCCTCGTCTGAGAGCGTGAGTAGTCGATTCAGTGCTCCGCGTACCTTAAAAGCTCCCGTCTTCTGTAGGTTTTCGCACTTCAGCCATACCGGGGCCCCTATTCGGGCGGATAGGGTCTGGGAGTGGAGAAGGGGTGTCCGGTGCACCATTCCCTCTATCCGCCGGCGAGCTTCGTTGAGCCGATTTAGTGTGAGGTCAGCGATGATCATGGGCCGAGAATGGGGGCTTGTCGTGCTCAGGTCCAGAGAATTAACCGCTCTCTGTTTCAAAACTCAAAACTTTCAGTGTTTACGAGAGCAACTAAAATCATTGCGGCTTAAGGGATTTCGTACGTAAACTTCCGCTGACGTGCCGATGCATTGATTCCCCTTTATTCCAGTTGGATGAGGTCTCCTCTATGCGCATGTGTCGCTTTATACCAACACTTCTTCTTCTAGCCTTGCCCGCCTTGGGGCTTACAACGCAGCTGTCTGCCCAGCAGGCCACACTCGTCGGGACTGTGACAGACGCCGAGTTCGGGACTCCGGTTGCCCAAGCTCGAGTTCAGGTCCTCGGAGGATCAGGCGTAGAGACTCTCACTAACGATCAGGGGAGTTATACATTCCAGCTCCCCCCTGGAAGCTATTCGCTTGTGTTCGAGGTGGTTGGGTACCCGTTGACACGTGAAGACGACGTGACTGTGTCCGCGGGAGGGACGACCACTTTCGATGTGGTCCTTGAGTCTACGGCCTTCCAGCTTGACCCGATCGTAGTAACGGCGGGGCGAAGTCAGGTTGGTGAAAAGGAGACTGAGGCAGCAGCTACTTCCGTAACCATCAGCTCTATTGAGATTGAGGAGCGCCCTGCGCCCTCGTTCATGGAGCACCTCCGTTCAGCACCCGGAGTCGATATTCTCACGTACGGGTTGCAGGGAGGAAACGTTACCACGCGCGGCTTCAACAACATCTTCTCAGGTGGGTTGCACATGCTCACCGATAACCGGCTGGCTGGCGTGCCGTCTCTCCGGGTTAATCTGATGCACTTCATCCCGTCGAACGATGCAGACATCGACCGGATGGAGGTGGTGCTCGGGCCAGGTTCCGCACTCTATGGCCCGAATACAGCGAACGGTGTAGTCCACATCATCACTAAGTCGCCGCTGGACGAACAGGGCACGTCGGTGACGATGGGAGCGGGCCAGCGTTCAGTCTTTCAGGGGTCTTTTCGATCCGCCTTCAAGTTGTCCGACGATTTCGGATTTAAGGTTTCGGGTCAAAGTCTGACAGGAAATGAGTGGGAATTCGACGATCCTACGGAGGTTGCAAATCGCGCGTCTGCACTCGCGAACCCGGCTCTGTGCCTTAGTGATCGACAACTGCGCGGATACTCCGCCGGCGAAGCCCAAACTGCGTGTAACAGAGTAGGGACCCGTGACTATGACATTAAACGCTTGGGTCTGGAGGCCCGTGCGGATTGGCGTTTTGCTGACGATGGAGCGTTCGTTGCGACATGGGGTCGGAACCAGTCTTCTGGGGTCGAACTCACCGGTCTAGGTGCGGGGCAGACGCAGGACTGGGTATACGAGTTCTTCCAGGGGCGGGTCAGCCATAACCGTTTCTTCGCGCAGGCTTATCTGAACACGAGCAACTCTGGCGAGAGCTATCTGATAAATAATGGTGTTCCGCTTGTTGATCGTTCTAAGCTTTGGGTCACCCAGGTGCAGCATGGGATTGACATGTGGGATGGCCGCCAAGACTTCACATATGGCTTCGATTATTTCGCTACACGGCCGGAGACCGAAGGCAACATTAATGGTCAGTATGAGAACCGAGACCATATGGATGAGTGGGGCGTGTATCTGCAATCGAAGACTGCGCTAACGGATAAGATCGACTTTGTGTTGGCCGCACGTGTCGACGACCATTCAATCTTGCCGGACCGAGTATTCTCGCCGAGGGCTGCTTTGGTGATGCAGCCGCAAGAGGATCACACTTTGCGACTGATGTACAACCAGGCGTATTCCTCTCCGTCCAGTCTGAATTATTTCCTAGATATCTCTAATGGTTTCGCTCCGGGGCTCGAAGCCCTTGGGTTTGGACTGAGGGCATATGGAACGGGTGCGAACGGATGGTCGGTCATCAATGAGGACGGATCATTGACGGGAATGCGTTCACCGTTCAACGCGGATCGGAGTGCGGTTCTTCCGATTGCGGCAACGACCGCCTTTTGGCCGGCTCTTGTTGGTGTGATGCAGGCGCAGATTGCAGCTGGTGCATTGCCAGCCTCACTAGGAGCTCTCATGCCTACTTTGGCTGGACTTACACCGACTCCAGCTGACATCGGTTCAATGCTCGTCAACCCGCTGAGTGGTCAGATGGCGCCAGCGTCGGCAGCGTCCACGATGGTTAGGCCAATTGATCCCATCCAGGAGAGCAACACCGAAACATTCGAAATCGGTTGGACAGGAATCTTAGCTGACCGGATGAAGATCACGGCGGGCCTCTATTACGCGAAGAAGAACAACTTCGTGTCGCCGCTTCTGCTTCAGACGCCCGTTGTAACGATGAATGGGAATGACATAGCCAGCTTCATCACCGTGCCGGTTGTGACGGCACTAACGCAGGCGCTCATGGCGGCTGGGCTTGATGCCGCAACAGCGGCAGCCCAAGCGCAGGCCCAAGCAGCGACAATTATTCCTCAGGTCGCCGGTGGTATGGCACAGGTGCCGGTCGGTGTCGTGTCGTCCTCTGAGTTCAGCCCAGGCGCAGACCTGATCGCATCGTACCGAACAGTGGGTGATTTGACGATGTTTGGTAGCGACGTCGCTATGCAGTGGTTCTTGAACGACAGGTGGACCATGGGCGGGACGTTCTCATGGGTGTCTGACGAGCGGTTCCCTGTTCTTGGAACGGATCCGATTTCACTCAATGCTCCGAAGCGAAAGGGCACGATGAGCATGGCGTACCGGGATGTTGTGTCCGGCTTCAACGCTTCGGCGCGTTGGAGGTTCAACAGCTCATTTAAGGGGAATTCTGCCGGGTACGTCGGTGAAGTCCCTGCAAGCAGTGTTGTGGACTTGGGCTTCGGCTATCGTTTGCCGAGCACGGATGCGACACTGCAGCTCTCGGTGCAGAATATCTTCGATTCCGAGAACTTTGCGTTCGTGGGTGTGCCGAGCATTGGCCGCTATGCGATGGTCAAGGTCAAATACGACCTCTTCTAGAACGGAAGAACTAGGCTAGAGTTCGTTGGAGGCCCGGATGGCGAGTTGCCATTCGGGCCTCGCGCTCACGCAGTGGTCATCCAGAGTAACCCGGCAATGCCTGGTCCGAATGTACATTGAGAGGGGTCGCTTGCTTCCGATGAGCGAATCGACAAACACGGTCACATTACGGTGCGGATTTTGTCTGGCACTCAATACGGTTGAGTTAGGGGCGTCGATGGATCACCCGATATGCGGTGATTGCAGTAAACCCATGTTGCTTGATCGGCCAGTGAAGGTGACTCAAGAGGATTTTGACAGGACCGTGTTAGGGTCGGGCGTGCCGGTGTTAGTGGACTTCTATGCGGACTGGTGCGCGCCCTGCAAGATGGTCGCTCCACTTCTTGATGAGATCGCCAACCGAGAGGTTGGAAAAATGTTGGTAGTGAAGTTGGATACCGATCATGCACCTGATGTTGCTATGAAGTATGAGATCCGTAGTATCCCCACGCTTATCATCTTCCAAAACGGAGATGAGGTTGAGCGGTCGCTCGGGTTCGAGCCGGAGCGCGTTCTAGGACTAGTGGAAAAGGCCGTAGCGTGAGCAAGACAGATCGGCAGCGCGCAGTCCTCGAGATCGTAAACGAGAACCGAGTGAACAGTCAGGAGAGACTGCGAGAGTTGCTTTTAGGGAGGGGAATAGAAGTCACTCAGGCGACACTCTCTCGGGATATGAAGGAGCTTCGGCTAGTCAAGGCTACGGGTGCAGACGGAGTAGGATTCTATTCCTCACCCGAAGCGTGGGACCATACACCTGCACTGGCGTCTTTACTTCCCACTCTTTTTCATAGTGCGGACGGGGTTGCTCACCTCTTGGTAGTGCGGACAATGAAAGGGGGAGCACAGACTGTCGCTGCTGCGATAGACTGGGAAGACTGGCCCGAGGTCTTGGGTACTCTCGCCGGAGACGACACGATACTGATTATTCTTAGGGACCCAGACGCCCTGTCCGAGGTCAAGCAGCGGCTCGAAGGAATGGCGAGCCCCGACTGAATTTGGGGGCTTGGGGCTTCCAAGACAGCTGCGGGTTCCCTAAACACTGGGCTGGATCCACTAGGTCGACGGTCCGACGGTTGACTCTATTCACATATGATGCATAATTACACGTACCATATGAATTAAAACATTACATCGTTTCAAAAGAGACCGGGGGCAGAAGCAAGGGGCTAAGGCCCCTCAGCACGTCGGCGGGACGTGTCTGAGCTTAGGGCCCCCGGTCTTTTTTTATACCCGCTACGAGCGCGATCTTTGCAGGCACTGGCCCGCAGGACTGCAATGAGACAGTCTGAGGGCTCCTGTATAGAGCAACGGAGTATTCCCGGGAAATTCATGAGTGACGAAGCAGGTACCCTGTGGGGTGGACGGTTCGAAGAAGGGATGGCTAGGGAGATGGTGCCATTCAACCTGAGTCTAGATGTAGATAAACGGCTGTGGCGGGAAGATATTCGGGGCAGCGTGGCCTGGGCGAGAGCAATCGGAAAGGCAGGAGTTCTTACAGACAAAGAAGTCGGTGACATCGTAGATGGTCTCGACAAGGTGGCCCAACGGATCGAGGAGCATGGACTGTCTGATGCCGCCGAAGAAGACATTCACTCAGTCATCGAGCGTATGCTTGGTGAGGAGATCGGTGAGGTTTCTGGAAAGTTGCATACCGGTCGATCGCGCAATGATCAGTCATCGACGGGTGTGCGTCTCTATGGGATGACGGCCGCAGATCACGTAATAGATCTTCTCGTCGAATATGCTACGGCACTTCATGATTTCGCAGAGTCGGGGCGAGAGATGATTATGCCGGGCTATACTCACCTTCAGCAGGCACAGCCCATCCGAGCGGCGCAATGGGCCCTGAGTCACGTAGTGCCCGTTCTAAGGGACATAGAACGAATGAAAGCGGCACGTGCTGCGGCGTCAGTACTCCCCCTAGGGTCTGGGGCAATTGCAGGGTGCCCGTTCTCGATCGATAGAGAATCAGTCCGTGCCGAGTTGGGGTTCGACCAAATCAGCAAAAATTCTGTTGACGCAGTGTCAGACCGGGACTGGATCTGCGACTTCCTGTACGCGGGCGCCATGGTGGGCGTTCATCTGTCACGTTTGTCTGAGGACTTGGTTTTGTTTTCAAGTGTGGAGTTTGGTTTTATCCGCATATCTGACGGTTTTAGCACTGGATCTAGCTTGATGCCGCAGAAGCGTAATCCCGATGTTGCTGAGTTGGGCAGAGGTAAGACAGGGAGGCTCATTGGTAACCTGATGTCGATTCTGACACTGCTCAAAGGTCTTCCGACGAGCTATAACCGGGACCTGCAAGAAGATGAGGAACCGCTTTTCGATACGATTGATACGTTATCACTAACTCTTCCCGCGCTCAAAGGTGCGGTTTCTACTGCGTCATTCTGTCCTGAGCGCATGTCAGAAGTGATGGATGTCCAGCTGCTGGCCACGGATTTAGCTGACTATCTGGTGCGGCGTGGTGTTCCGTTTCGCACGACCCATGAAGTTGTGGGAAGACTGGTCCGGACTGCAGAAGAAAAGGGTGTGGCGCTCTCTGAGCTGAGCCTGGAGGCATTCACTGCCGAGAACCCGATCTTTAAAGAAGACGTTTTTGACGTCTTCGACTGGGAGGCGTCTGTAGAGGCGCGTCTTGCATCTGGCGGTACCGCGCTCGAGTCGGTCGACTCGCAGCTTCTTGATGTCCGAACCCAGATCGAGGGATTCCGATCCTAGAAAGTCGGACACGTCATGAGGTCCACATTCGTGTTCAGTATTGGATGAACTGGCTGACCGAGCTGGCCGCGGATAGATTGGAGCGTTGACGAGCTCTCTCTCGAAAGTCACTTCAGGACGTGATGGATCATCGCCGTTGAACGCTGACGAGCTTAAACGTGCCGCCGCCGCCGAGGCTCTTAAGTCGGTTGAGAGTGGAATGGCGCTCGGACTTGGGACGGGAAGCACAGTCCGCCATCTCGTGGATCTTCTTGGTGAAGAAATCCGAAGTGGACGCCTGTCTGATATAGTTGGAGTCCCCACGTCAGTGAAGACTGAGAATCAGGCAGTTGAAGTTGGGATTCCATTGATTGAACTCGGGTCACGAACTGAGCTCAATCTCACGATCGATGGAGCCGACGAGGTCGCGCCTGGACTTGATTTGATCAAGGGTCTGGGCGCTGCACTGCTGCGTGAGAAGATGGTAGCTCAGGCGTCGCGGCGCCTGATCATTATCTCTGATGACAGTAAAATCGTTAGTAAGCTAGGAACGAGGGTCCCTCTTCCAGTGGAGGTCGTAGATTGGTCGCTAGAGGCTCTCAAGACGTTTATCGAATCGACAGGTGCAGAAGCTCAACTCCGTCTTGATCCGAGTGGTAAGGCGGTACGAAGCGACAATGGCAACGTCTTTCTCGACGCCAGATATCCGGTTGGGTTGGAGGATGCGGTGGCACTTGAAGGAGAACTGCTTCATCGAGCGGGTATCGTCGACACTGGACTCTTCTTGGGCATGGCCGAAGCTGCTGTGATAGCATCTCCCGATGGCGTCTACACGCTCACTCCTGAATCGCACATATCTTTACTACCATGAAAATCGCTCCTTCAATTCTGTCTGCTGATTTCGCTCGACTTTCCGATGAGATCGGAGTTATCGAAGAAGGCGGTGCTGAGTGGGTGCATGTCGACGTAATGGATGGGCACTTCGTCCCAAACATTACTATTGGCCCGTTAATTGTGGACGCTGCGCGCCGGTCGACAAACTTGCCGTTGGACGTGCACCTCATGATCAAGAACCCTGATCATTATCTAGAAGCGTTTGTGAAGGCTGGAGCCGATATAGTTACAGTGCACCAAGAGGCATGTACGCACCTTCACCGGACGATCCAGAAGATTCACGAGCTTGGCGCCAAGGCAGGGGTCGCGCTCAACCCGGGTACTTCTCTGGAGACGATTCGAGATGTGCTGCCCTATCTGGATCTCCTGCTGGTAATGTCAGTCAATCCTGGGTTTGGCGGTCAGTCCTATATTGAGGCAAGTACGGCTAAGCTGGGTCGTGCTCGAGCCATGCTTGACGAGGTGGGATCGGATGCTGAACTGGAGGTCGACGGCGGTGTGGGGGTCTCGAACGTCGAGGAAATAGTGAATGCTGGGGCCTCGGTTGTCGTCGCCGGTTCGGCTGTCTATGGTCACCCCGATGGAGCCGCAGCCGGTGTGCGCGCGATTCGATCCGCCTCAGGCGCGTAGAGAAACCCAACTGGACAGTTGATTTAAGGTAGGCCTCTCACGTTCAGTGTGTGACGCGGCATTCTAGGCGGGCACGTTACTTACTAAAGAGGTCAGGTCCGGTGCGTGCAGGAGATTACCCGCGGTCGGGCTTGATCTCAAAATGTAGACGTAAGACGGGCACACATCGTTCTCTAGGGTTTAATGGTGTCGACTGTTTTGCTCGCACTCACTCGGTGTTGTGAAATGAAGTTTACGTACCAGGAGGAAATCCCGGATATCGGGCCTGAGGAAGTTTTCGATTGGCACGAAAGACCGGGAGCACTCGAGCGCCTGACTCCCCCTTGGGGTAATGTGGAGGTGCTGTCTCGATCGGGTGGCATACGGGATGGCGGCAAGATAAGTCTTCGGATCAAACAGGGACCGACTTCCTTCAGATGGGATCTGATGCATCGGGACTACGTTCACGGTCGGCAGTTCCGAGACGAGCAGATATCTGGCCCGATGAAGCGGTGGTCACACACGCATTCGTTTTTGCCGTCGGGCTCTAGCGGAACCATAGCTCACGACGAAATCGAGATGGAGCCTCCTCTGGGCTTTGCTGGCAAGGCGCTGGGGCCGGTGTTTGTAAAAAATGAGCTCGACCGCCTGTTCGGCTTCCGGTATCGCAGACTCTCAAACGATTTGGCAAGACATCGAGCCTACTCAGAGAAAAAGAGATTGACCGTGGCGATCACTGGTGCTTCGGGTCTCGTCGGCTCGAGCTTGCGCCACTTCCTCACGACGGGAGGTCACAAAGTCATTTCTCTTGTGCGCGAGTCCAGCGAGGTCAGGGAAGGATGCGTTTTTTGGGATCCGTCGACGGGCGTGATAGACGAAAAAGGGCTTAAAGAGGTCGATGCTGTGGTGCATCTCGCTGGTGCGCCAATCGCAGCAGGACGATGGACAGAAGCAAGGAAGCGCTCGATTAAGCAGAGTCGTATCAGGGGAACAGATCTGATCGCTCGGACTCTAGCTACGATGGAGAACGGCCCTCGCACCCTTATATCCTCGTCAGCCGTGGGCTTCTATGGAAATCGCGGGTCTGACATACTGAATGAGACGATGCCGGTTGGACGGGGGTTCTTGGCAGACGTCTGCGAAGATTGGGAGAATGCTACAGTACCTGCGGAGCGGGCTGGTATCCGGGTGGTAAAGCTTCGGACCGGCATAGTTCTCTCTCCTCAGGGTGGTGCACTCGGCCAGATGCTTCTTCCCTTCAAGATGGGTGCAGGTGGGCGGTTGGGCTCGGGAACGCAGTACATGAGCTGGATCGATCTCGACGACCTGATCGGGATGATCTATCACGCTTTGTATGAGGGTTCACTCAGCGGTGTAGTGAACGCGACGGCGCCAACGCCGGTTCCAAATGCGGCATTTACCTCCGCCTTGGGCCGAGTCTTGGGAAGGCCGACAGTCCTTCCTGTTCCTAGCATCGCGGTAAAGGCGGTTTTCGGCGAGCTCGGAAAGGAAGCGTTGCTCTGGGGACAGCGTGCCATTCCCCAAAAAGCTCTGAGTAGTGGTTTTAAGTTCTTCAGCGAAGGAGTCGAGGACTCTCTGCGTTTCCAGCTCGGGCGAATGGACTAGCTGTATAGCTCGGGGCATACAGTGGTAGTGATTCGACTCACCAGTCGGGGATGATTTCTCCGCTCTCTGAAAGGGCGGGGTAGGCGCGGCCTTCACTTTTGCGACTGCTTGCAATTGAGGGGTAAGCCCATTCAAAAAGACGACGTTCGAACTCTTCGGGATCAAGCCGGGAAGAGTCGTAAAGGCCAGCCTCGGTCCTTTGACGAGCTGCCTCGAAAAGAATCAAGGCAGTGGCGACGGAGACGTTCAGAGAGTGAACCATGCCGAGCATGGGGACCATGATGTGCTGGTCCGCGTGGGAAAGACCTTCCTCTGACACGCCATGAAGTTCGGCTCCCATCAGGATAGCGGTTGGCTTTGTGTAGTCGACGTCTCGAAAGTCAACGGAGTTTGTTGACGGATGAGCGGCTACGACACAGAGCCCTTGTTCTTTGACTTCAGCTATTGCATCGGCCACGCCAGGATAGCGATTGATCCCTATCCATTTTTTGGTTCCTGCGGAGGTTCCGTGGTGAAGGTCTAGCCCGTCTGCTGGCGGCACCACATGAACCTCGAGTACACCTGCTGCATCGCAATTTCTCAGGATTGCCGAGAAATTATGGGACTTGTTAACCTGATCCATCAGGACCGTCAGGTCCGGCTGGCGGCGTGAGAGAGCTCTTCTGAGCCGGACGAATCGTTTGGGATTCATGGAGACAAGTTACCTCTAGTGCTATGAGCCGGACGAGTCCCTAAGCCTAGGGGGAGGACTTAACTTCTTCATCTCACTAAAAAGGAGAACCCGATGTTCAGGATGGTTATGATTCCGCTGCTCGTGGTAGCCGGAGCTTGCAGTGGCGCTGTAGATCCTAACGTGCAAGTGATTGCAGAGAATATCATGTCGGAGGAAGATATTTCCGAAGCAGATGCCATGTGTATCGGGGAGTATACGGTTGAGAATCTGTCTCCTGAAAACCTCAAGAGCTTTCTCTCCTTCTTGGAAAAAGAGGAAACAGAACTGGAGGATCTCGAAATAGTCATGACGGTATTCCCGACGGTTATGGCGGGTTACGGATCATGCGGGGTTGATCTTCCGGATCAGAGCTAATTTGTCAGGACTCGCTATTGATCAGCGAGTACGTTTTATGAAGTGGTTTTGATTATCAGACAAGAGGACTCATGACGTTACTGGGAAATATCATCTGGTTTTTACTCGGGGGTTGGTTACTTGGCTTGGGCTATTTCATGGGAGCAGTGCTGTTTTTCCCTCTGCTCCCGTTTCTGATGCCGCTGGTTGGTTATTCGTTCTTTCCGTTTGGTAAGACGCCCGTCAGACGCTCTGATATAAACGCCTGGAAGGAAAGTCGAGGTGAGGAGGTAGACCTCTCATCAGCTAAATTGGCGAGCGGAAAGCTGCGGTTCCTCTCAAACGTTCTTTGGGTGTTTACCTTTGGGTGGCTTCTCGCTCTCGCCCATTTTATCGCAGCGTTCGCGAATCTCGTTGGGTGCGTGTTTCTCTTCACGATTCCGATCTGCGTTCCTCATATGATGGCGCACTTCAAGTTGATGCCAGTGGCTTTGAGGCCGTTTGGCGTCAGGATCGTGCCCACTTCGTTAGCGGAAGAAATTCGTAACGCGGGGTACGTGAAGTCACTTTAATTGCAGGACAGGAGGAGCTTCATTGGCGTAGGTTCGGATACTCCTGCTCGAGCGCAGCGACAAAGGACGCGTGGTACCGGTGGCGTTCGATGTCCCAGAACTCAGAAAAGTTTTCAGACGAGAGTATTGGAGACCCTGAGAAGTGGTACAAGTCACTCAGATCTTCCTGCAGGAGGCCCTGTTCGCGTTGGAGAAATGCATTTTCGTGATTCAGGACCAAGGCCTGTGTGAGCGCGAAGAGACGGGTGTTGTCTCTCGTGTTGAGTGAGTCCATCGAGACCCCGTTCTGCCACCAATCGCTCCAGAGCCCTGAGAGTTCGGCGTCGGTTGCGAGACCGAGAAGCCAGGTTCTCTGATTCGATGCCAGTTCATTCATCGCTGAAGCGCGAGCAATTGTGTTGTTTTGGCGCGTTTCGACTCCGACGAACACTAGGCTGAGGACTACCGCTAGTAGCCCAGCAGATTCACGCAGCTCTTTCTTACCCATCATTAGCCTCCTGTATTGAAATCAGTAGGAAGGCTGGGGGATGTTTACCTTGTCGCGCAATGGAGGGTAGGGTTCGCTCACCTGTTTCCGTCTAACGTTTCTCTTTGACAGGTGCGGAAGCCGTCAGTCAGTTACTGGACTATTACGTGCTCACGGAGATCTGATATGCGTTGTCGCCACCTTATCCCCGCAGTCTTTGTGCTACTCGGTTGCTCTGAACCGATGCCTAGAGACCTAGACTCTCTCGTCCAGGAAGGTGAGGGGGCGCTATTTGTAGACCCTGAAACTAATTCTCCTCACTCAGGTCCGGTCTTTAGGGTCGCCGATGACGACTCAACAAGGGTTGTCTTTAGGGCAGTTCTGAAGGACGGAGAGTTCCATGGTCCGTTTACCG
>Ga0114933_10000844_pt1 | contig 35959 bp, 30 predicted proteins | sample 4SBtaG_FD_89691 | JGI IMG/M metagenome (GOLD analysis project Ga0114933, IMG submission 89691) | Deep subsurface microbial communities from Kolumbo volcano to uncover new lineages of life (NeLLi) - 4SBTROV12_W25 metaG | ecosystem: Environmental > Aquatic > Marine > Volcanic | place: Kolumbo... | reverse complement strand
GACGAAGACGGCCCCCACCTTCGCGGGCAAGTAGCCCTGGGGCATGCTGGGCGCCATGGCGGCGCCCCCGATCACGTCCCCGCTCGTCCTCGTGATGGTCGGTCTGCCCGCCCGGGGCAAGACGTACCTCGCCCGCAAGCTCGGCGACTACCTGTCCTGGCTCGGGTACGCCACGCGCGTCTTCAACGTGGGCAACTACCGGCGCGACCAGGTGGGGCGGCACATGCCCGCGCGGTTCTTCGACCCGGACAACGAGTCCGGCGTGGAGGCGAGGCGCCGGGTCGCGATGCAGGCGCTCGACGACCTGCTCGCCTGGATCGACGAGGGCGGCCGCATCGCCATCTACGACGCCACGAACAGCACGCGCGCGCGCCGCGACCTCGTGCGTCGGCGATGCGAAGACCGGGGCCTCGACGTCCTCTTCATCGAGTCGATCTGCGACGACCCGGCCGTCATCGAGGCGAACATCCGCGAGACGAAGCTCAGCGCGCCCGACTACGAGGAGATGACCCACGCCGACGCAGCGGCCGACTTCCGCGCGCGGATCGCCTGCTACGAGCAGGCCTACGAGCCCGTCGACGAAGACTCCCCGCACATCAAGATCATCGACGTGGGCCGACGCGTCGTGGCGAACCGACTCCAGGGCTACCTCGCCGGGCGGCTCCTGAACTTCGCCATGAACCTGCACATCACGCCGCGCCCGATCCTGCTGACGCGGCACGGCGAGAGTCGGTTCAACGCCGCCGGGCTCATCGGCGGCGACTCCCCCCTGAGCCCCCGGGGCGAGAGGTACGCCCGATCGCTCGCGGCCTGGGTCGACCGGGAGCGCCCCGGGGACCTCGTGGTGTGGACGAGCACGCTGCTGCGCACCGTCCAGACCGCGGCGCCCCTCGATCGGGACACCCTGCCGATCCGCGCGCTGGACGAGATCGACGCGGGCGTGTGCGACGGCATGACGTACGAAGAGATCGCTGCGCAGCTCCCCGATGAGTACGCCGCGCGGCAGGCCGACAAGCTCGCGTATCGCTACCCCCGGGGCGAGTCCTACGAGGACGTCATCGGGCGGCTCGAGCCCGTGATCATCGAGCTCGAGCGGCAGCGCGACCCGGTGCTGATCGTCGCCCACCAAGCGGTGCTGCGGGCGCTCTACGGCTACATCCGCGGGCTCCCCCTGGAGCGCGTCCCCCACCTGCCGATCCCCCTGCACACCGTCATCGAGCTGGTGCCGAAGGCCTACGGCGCCGACGAGTCGCGCTACGAGCTCTGAGCGAGGCGACGCACGCCGATCACGTCGCGGATCGACCACGGCGATCGGGCGTGCACGAAGAGGACGCGGCCCGCGCCGTCGAGCCCGATCGCGGCGTGGCTCCACCGCTTCGGCTGCTGCGCCCAGACGTTCGCGCGGTCGCACCGCAGCATGCGGATGGACTGGACCGCCGTGCGCCACTTGGGCAGCTCGGCGTCGAGGGAGTCGCAGCGGCGGTCGAGGATGGTCCCCCCGAGGCCGCGTCGATACGAAGCGTTTACACGCGGGTAGCGTGCGCTCGATGTCCGTCGAAGCCCGCCCCCCGGATCCGTCCGGACCGCCCCCCGACTACTGCTGCGCGGTCCTGATCGACGGCGGTCGCTACCTCTTGGAGCGGCGACCCGCAGACAAGGCCGACGCCCCCGGGCGCCTCACGTGCTTCGGAGGGCGCCGCGAGGCCGAGGAGGATCCCGGGGACTGCATCCGTCGCGAGCTCGCCGAGGAGATCGGCTTCGTCCCGCGGCTGGACCCGCGGCCCGCGCATGCGCTGTACGTCGACGGCCGCCTCATCGCCTGGTTCTGGATCGGCCGCCTCGGCCCCGACGACCCGGCCCCGACCCTGGAGGACGGCGTGGAGTGCGCGCGGCTCCTGCCCTCGGAGCTGGGCCACCCCGACCTGTCGTCGTGGCACGCCCCCATCCTGGCGGCCTGCGCGCCCTGATCTCACATCAGTCGAACGGCGTGCGATCGAACCGGAAGGTGTCCCCGTCCGCGTGCACGGTCACGATCACGGGGTCGGCGGCGTCCGCGTCCACGGCCACCCGCATCAGGTTCTGCTCCGGCCAGGGCCGCTCCTGGGTCCAGCGGTGCTCGTCTCCCTGGAGGTAGAGGACGGGCAGATCCAGCGTCGCCGCGGCGGCGCGCAGTCGCTCGAGGAAGAGGGTGTGGCCCTGGCCCAGGGTCGCGTGGGCGAACACGACCGCGGCGTCGATGGAGTCGGCCTGGGCGGTGAAGTGCTCGTCGAGCCAGTCGGCGTCGTCGCCCAGGCGCTCCGCCCACTCCTCCTCGTCGTGCACCGAGCCGCCGACCACGTTCACGCCCACGAAGAGGACGCGGTTCTCGACCCACGCGAAGTTCTCGACGCGACCCTCCTGGTGCACGGCCGGAGGCCCGCCGTCCCACTCCGTGTGCAGCTGCGCGAACATCGAGCGCCACAGGTCGAGCGCCGCCGGGGGGTCGTCGCAGTCGTTGTACTCGTTGTCGCCCGGCACCATGAAGACCGGGACGTCGAGGGCGCGCAGGGTGGTCCGCACGGCGCCGAAGTTCTCCTCGGAGCACGCCGTGTCGTAGGGCTTGATGTCGCCCACGTGGACGAGGAACTCGGGCACCTCGAGCTCGTTGTGCAGGGCGACGATCTCGTCGAGCCGGAGGTGGGCGGCGGCGTTGTAGGGCACGTCGCCGATCGCGGAGAAGGCGACCAGGTGGTCGGCCGCGGCGTCGTCGTCGTCCAGCGCGTCGTCGTCGTCCGTCGCGTCGTCGTCGTCCGTCGCGTCGTCGTCGTCCGCCGCGTCGTCGTCGTCCACGGCGTCGTCGTCGTCGGGATCACCGAAGCCCAGGTCGCCGTCGTCCCGGCACATGACGAGGGCGGTGGCGGCGAGCAGGAGCGTGAGGATGAGGAGGGGTCGAAGCGTCCGCATCGGGCGATCCTACGTCCATACTTCGCCGGGTGACCGGCTATCGGACCCTCGCCGCGCCCGTCGATCTCGAGATCCCCAGGATCAAGAGGTCACGGTTCCTCGCCTACGCCGCCCCCGTGTCCGACGACGCGGCCGTCCGCGCCCACCTCGACACCGTACGCAAGGCCCACCACGCCGCCCGGCACGTCTGCTGGGCCCGCGTGCTCGGGCGGGACGGGGCCGACACGCGCGCCCGGGACGCCGGCGAGCCGGGCGGATCCGCGGGTCGACCGATCCTCGCCGCGATCACGGGGCGCGACCTCACCTTCACGACGGTCGCGGTCGTGCGCTACTTCGGGGGAACGAAGCTCGGCGTGGGCGGCCTCGCTCGCGCGTACGGGGGAGCCGCGGCGGCCGCCCTGGACCGGGGACGGGTGGTGGTCGTGGTCCCCTCCCGGGAGGTGCACGCCACCGTCGCGTACGGCGATCTCGACCAGGTCCGGGCCTTCGCGCGACGCCGGGAGGTCGCCGAGCATTCGGCCGAGTTCGGAGCGTCGGTGGACCTGGCCTGGCGCCTCCCCGAGGCCGACGCGCCCGGCTTCGTGAGGGCGCTGCTCGACGCCACCGACGGCCGCGTCCGGGCGACCGCCTCAGGCGTGGTCGTCGAGGTCGCTCGCCCCGCTATCCTCCCCGCTGGAGAACCTGCATGAACCCCCGTGTCCTCGTCGTCGTGCTCGTCGTCCTGGCGCTCGTCGCCGTCGCGTATCACCGCATGGGCCCCGAGCCCGACGACCCCCAGCCCGCGCCCGCGACGGTGGAGGCCGCGCTCCCCGCCGAGGCCGAGGGGGACACCGGGCCCCGCACGGCCGACCCCGACGCGCGAGGCGAGCAGGAGCCCGACGAGGAGCAGGCTCCCCCCGAGACCATCGCCTTCGACGCCCTGCCTGCGGAGCACGCCCCCGACGCCGTGCTCCCCAAGGTGTCCGTCGTCGGCGCATCCCTCCAGCACCAGTTCCCGCACGCGAACGTGGAGATGCTCGAGGCCGAGTGCACGTCGGCGCCCTGCATCCTGGGCTTCGACTACGACGCCGCCGCGGTGGCGGCCGCGGAGGGCGGCGCGCGCCCGTTCCACCAGGCCGTGCGGGCCACGTTCGAGGCCGAGCTGGGCTACCCCGTGACCTCGATGCACATCGACGAGGTGGAGGGCGGCAAGCAGATCTGGATGTTCGCCGTGCCCCCGGAGGTCGACAAGGCGGACTCCCTGCGCAACCGGCTGATCGAGACGGGGCACCATCGCCACGCCGCGCTCACCGAGGCCGCCGCTGGAGTACCCTGACCGGATGCGGTACCTCCCGATCCTCCTCTTGCTCGTCGGCTGCGGGTTCGGTGACGACGGCCTCCTGAGCGACGACGACGACGTGGTCGCGGTGGACGACGACGACTTCGTCGGACCGGACGACGACGACTCCACCCAGGTCGACGACGACGACGCCGTGGCCCTGCCGCGCATCCTCATCAACGAGCTGATGGCCGACAACGAGACCTCCGCGGTCGACAACCGCGGGTTCGCCGTCGACTGGTTGGAGCTGGTCAACCCGACGTCCGAGGACGTGGACCTGACGGGCTGGTCGCTGTCGGACGACTGGACCGCCCCCGAGCGCTCCGTCCTCCCCGCCATCACCCTGCCCGCGGGCGAGCGGCTCCTCTTCTGGGCGGCCTCGGACCCCGGCGCGGGCGAGATGCACCTGTCCTTCGGGCTCTCTGCCGGCGGCGAATCGGTCGGCCTGTTCGGGCCCGACGGGACCAACGTGGACTGGGTCGAGTACCCGCCGCTGGACACGGACATCGCCTGGTCGCGCGTCCCCGACGGGGGCTCCAACTGGCGACGCACCGACCGCGGCACGCCGGGCGAGGAGAACGGGGACCGCATCCCGGCCACGGTCGCGCTCATCGAGCGGGGCGCGGTCTGGAAGTACCAGGACGGCGACGTGGACCTGGGCACGGCCTGGCGGGACCCCGCCCACGACGACTCGGCGTGGCCGTCGGGCGCCGCGCCGCTGGGGTACGGAGACCCGACCACCACCGTGATCAGCTTCGGCGGCGACGCCTCGAACAAGGCGACGACGGCGTACTTCCGGCACACATTCGAGGCCTCCACGGGCGGAGCCGACCCGCTCGCCGAGCTGCGCGCCGAGCTGCGCAAGGACGACGGCGCCATCGTCTACATCAACGGCACCGAGGCGCTGCGCCGCGGCCTGCCGTCGGGAGACGTCACCGCCGACACGTTCGCGAACTTCACGGCGAGCGGCGCCTCGGAGACGGAGTACACGCCCGCCGATCTGCCCGCCGAGCTGATCGTGGAGGGCACCAACGTCGTCGCGATCGAGGTCCACCAGACGAACCTCACGAGCTCGGACCTCAACGTCGACTTCTCCTTGACGCTGACCACCTGGGTGGTCGTCGAGTAGGCCCCCGGCGCTTCGATGCAGCCCCGGGTCCCTTGACCGTCGCCGACGAAGTCCTGTGCTTCGATCCAGAGGTCCCGCTCGCGGGGGCCTCGTCGCCCCCGTCGTCGTGGTACGTGGACCCCGCCTTCCACGAGGTCGAGGAGCGCGCGGTGTTCGGCCGGCGCTGGCTCTTCGCGTGCCCGGCGGATCACGTCGCGTCGCCGGGGTCCTGGGCCGCCGGTCGGGTCGGTGCGCTGCCCTGGGTCGTCCTGCGCGACGACGAGGGGGAGCTGAGGGCCTTCCACAACGTCTGCCGGCACCGGGCCGCCGAGGTGGTGCAGGGGCGCGGCTGCGGGGAGCTGGTCTGCCGCTACCACGCGTGGCGCTACCGGCTGGACGGGCGCCTGCGGTCCGCGCCCCGGGCGGGCGCCATGGAGGGCTTCGATCGGGACGGGCTCGGGCTCCACCCCCTCGCAGTCCAGCGCTGGGGTCCGCTGATCCTGGTGTGCGCGGACACGATGGCGGGGCCCTTCGCCGCCCCGGAGCTCGACGCCCTCCTCGCCCCCACGGGCTGGGCCGACCTGGCCTGGGTCGCCCGCCGCAGCTACGACGTGGCCTGCAACTGGAAGGTGTTCAACGACAACTACCTGGACGGCGGCTACCACATCGCCCACATGCACCCGACGCTCGACGCGCAGATCGACATGAAGGCCTACTGGACGGAGCTCCTGCCGGGCGCGTCGGTGCAGACGTGTCCGCCGGTGGAGGGCGACCCCCGCGCGACCGTGGACGTGACGGCCCGCATCGGCAGCGGCGCCATCTACGCCTGGGTGCACCCGACGCTCATGATCAATCGGTACGGGCCGGTCCTGGATACGAACACCGTGGAGCCGCTGGCGGCCGACCGATGTCGCGTGCACTTCGACTTCTGGTTCGACGGGGACGCGGGGGCGGCCGACGAGTCCGCCTTCGTGGCCCAGAGCATGGCCCAGAGCCACGTCACCCAGCTCGAGGACATCGACATCAGCGAGTCCGTGCAGGTCGGGACGGGTTCGCGGAGCTTCGATCGCGGCCGCTACGCCCCCGCCTACGAGAAGGCGATTCACCACTTCCACCGGATCCTCGCCGCAGATCTGCGGTCGTTCCTCGGGGTGTAGGCGACGCAGCGCGCCGAAACAGCCTGTTTCCCCCCGGATGCGTCGCCTCCACGCGACACAGCGCCCCGAAACAGCCTGTTTCCCCCCGGATGCGTCGCCTCCACGCGACACAGCGCCCCGAAACAGCGTGTTTCCCCCCGGATGCGTCGCCTCCACGCGACACAGCGCCCCGAAACAGCGTGTTTCCCCCCGGATGCGTCGCCGTTACAAACCCGAAAGGTCCAACGGGCCATCCTCTCCCTCGGAGGTGACGACATGACCCTGAGTCGATCCTTGCTCTTCGCGACGGCCATCCTCGCCCTGGGCTGCGAGCCGGTCCTGCAGGACCCCGACGGCGAGGTCCCCGACGTCGAGGAGGGAGACGACGTGACCGCGTGCATCCAGGAGTACTCGGTCGGGAACGGATACGACCACGAGTCGGACAACCGGAGGCAGGTCGAGGACGTGGACGACCAGTGCGAGAGCCGAGGCGGCTCGGACTGCGACGCCGCGGCCTACATCACTCGGGACGCTGCGGAGTGCATCGCCGCCTGGGCGGGCCTGCCCGACGGCATCGGGCGCTGGACCGTCAGCGTCTACTTCCACATCGAGTTCGGCGTGCCCGCGTGGGACGTCTCCGCCATGACCTGGGACGACGGCTGGGGATGGGGTGGAGAGGTCGCGGTGCTGCACGCCGCCACCGGCGAGGTGCTCGACACGCAGGAATGGGAAGACGAGGAAGACGAACCCGTCGGGTGATGACCCTCAGCGTCCCGGTTCGGGACTTTCCACGAGCCGGCCCTCCGGCATCCACGCTGCCCGCTCTTCGGCGGTCGGCTCCGATCGGCTAGGTTCGTCGGTCGGAGACCTACCGATGTTCGACCTCCGCCGCGTTGCGGTCACCTGCCTCCTCCTGCTGCTCGCCGCCCCGGCGTCCGCCGCGACCCTCGACGTGGGACCGGCAGGCACGCCCTTCACCGCGTCCCTGTCCCGCGGCTACTGGTTCACGGCCCCCACCGACTTCCTGATCACGTCCCTGAACGTGCCCGGGAGCGGCAACCAGAACATCCAGGTCGTGCGCTTCACGTCCGGCCCCCCGCCCGCCTTCAGCAGCTCCACGACCGCCCACACGACGCTCTACTCGACGACCAACAACACCTCGTCGGGGCCCATCACGGTGTCCATCCCCGTGGCGAACGGGGACATCATCGGCGTCCTCGGCACCCGGGGACCCAACGGCGGCACGGTCACCAACGCCTACGGGACCGCCAACACCTACGCGTCGTCGATCGACGGCAACGCCGTCACCCTCCAGCGGCTCCTGTTCCAGTCGAGCTCCCTGCCCGCGGGCGCGATCTCCACCGAGACCAGCGGCTCCCTCTCGCGCATCGAGATGACGTACGAGCCGGTCGTGACCCTCGGGATGGGCACCCAGACCGGCACCTTCGGGTCGAACTACCGCGGCTTCTGGTTCACCTCGCCCGCGAGCATCACCCTCACCGGGCTGCAGGTCCCGACCACGGCGGGGCCGGGCGACCAGAACATCCAGGTGGTCCGCTTCAACGCCGTCCCCCCCAACTTCAGCCAGTCCACGACGGGCCACACCACCCTCTACACGACGACCAACAACTCGACGGTCGGCTACATCGCGGTCTCCATCCCGATCGCCTCCGGCGACATCATCGGCATCCTCGGCGCGCGCGGGACCAACGGCGGGAGCATCAGCAACTCCTACGGGGCGAACCCCACGATCACGTCCATCGACGGCACGTCCGTCTCGTTGAACCGGCTCGTGTACCAGTCCGGCACCCTGCCCGCGGGCCCGCTGTCCAACGAGAACGGCGGCAGCATCAGCCGCATCCAGACCCAGTACGTCGTCACCGCCGGGGGCCCCGTCAACCAGCCGCCGGTGGCCTCGCTGGCCGGCGCCTCGGGCAACGAAGGCGCGGCGATCACGGCGAACGGATCGGGCTCGACGGACGACGGCACCATCGTGCTCTGGGACGTCGACTGCGACGGGGACGGCACCTACGAGACGACCACGGGGACCGCCACCGGCGCGTCCTGCACCTTCGCCGACGACGGGACCTACACCGTGGGCCTGCGCGTGACCGACGACGGCGGCCTCACGGACACGGACACCGCGACCTTCGTGGTCGCCAACGTGGCCCCCGCGGTCACGATCAGCGTCCCCGCGGGCGGGGACCTGGGCGTCGCGGTCTCCATGTCGGGCAGCTTCACGGACCCGGGGACGGCCGACACCCACACCTACACCTGGACGTTCGGCGACGGCGGCGTGGACTCGAGCACGCTCACGCCCAGCCACACGTGGGCGGCCAACGGCACCTACGTGGTGAGCCTCACCGTCACCGACGACGACGGCGGCTCCACCACGGCGACGTCCAACATCACGATCGTCAACACCCCGCCGGTGACCAACGCGGGCGCGGACCAGAGCGGCCTCGAGGGCCAGACGCTGACGTTCAGCGGCTCGTTCACCGACCTGGGGACGGGACACACCTTCCTGTGGAACTTCGGGGACGGAAGTACGGCGACGGGGACGCTCACGCCGAGCCACACCTACGTCGACGACGGGGCCTTCACGGTGTCTCTGTCCGTCACCGACGCGGGTGGATTGACGAACACCGACACATTGACCGCGACGATCGCGAACGTGGCCCCGACCATCACGACCACGCCGTCCCTCACCGCGGTCGAGTCGAGCAGCTGGACCTACGCCGCGGCGGCCGCGGATCCGGGCGCCGACACCCTGTCCTGGTCGACCTCCGGGAGCACCCCCGGGTGGCTCTCCGTCAACGCCTTCGGGGTCCTCTCGGGCACCCCGCCCCTGGGCTCGGCGGGCCAGCACGCGGTGACCCTGGACGTGTCCGACGGCGACGGCGGGGCCGACTCCCAGAGCTTCGTGCTCGACGTCGACTTCCTGGACACCGACTCCGACGGCATGCCCGACTCCTGGGAGATCGACTTCGGCCTGGACCTCAACGACCCGAACGACGCGACGGCCGACCCCGACGGCGACGGCGTGAACAACCTCGACGAGTACACGGGCGGCACCGACCCCACGAGCTTCGACGGCCCCACGGCCCCCACCCTCGTCTCGCCCATCGAGGGCGCGGAGGTGGACGCGCTCGAGCCCGAGGTCACGTTCGACAACGCCTCGGATCCCCAGGGCGACGCCCTCACCTACACGGTGGAGGTGTACGACGACGCCGACCTCACGACCCTGCTCGAGGCCGTCGCCGACGTGCCCGAGGGCGCGGGGCCCACGTCCACGACCCTCGCCGCGCTCGCCGAGAACACCGAATACGCCTGGCGCGCCCAGGCCCGGGACGCGTACGTCGGCGGGCCGTGGTCGGAGGTGGAGACCTTCTTCGTCAACACCACGAACGAGGCGCCGGACACGCCCACGCTGCTCTTCCCGGTGGGCGACGAGACCGTCGACACCCTGCGGCCCGCCTTCGAGTGGACGGACTTCGCCGACGTGGATCGCGACCTCGGCGCCGTGACCCTCGAGGTGGAGGACGTGCGCGACGGGTCGCTCGTGGCCTCCGTGGAGGTGGGCGGCGAGCGCGACGTGGCCACACTGGACGTCGACCTCGAGGAGGACGGCGACTTCCGATGGCGGGTCCGTCCCACGGACGAGCACGGTCTGGCGGGGTCCTGGACCGGGTACGAGACCTTCTCCGTGGACACGACCAACGCGGCGCCCGCCCCCGTGCAGTTCCTGCGCCCCGAGGACGGCGAGTCGCTGCGCGGCGTCGTCTTCGAGGCCACCGAGTCCCAGGACGTGGAGGGCGACGCCATCTCCTACGTGTTCGAGGTGGACACGGCGGTGGGCTTCGACTCGGGCGCGGCGCTCTCCCACACGGCGGAGCACACCGGCGCCGGGTCCGTGACCTGGGACCCGGCCGACACCGGGGACTCCCTCGGCGAAGGGGAGTGGTTCGCCCGCGTGCGGGCCGAGGACGCGCGCGGCGCCGGCTCCGAGTGGGACACGATCTCCTTCACGGTGCCCGCCCGCGAGCTCCCCTCGCCGGCGTCGGACATCGGCTGCGGGTCGTGCCGAAGCGCGGTCGCCCCCGGCACCCCGAGCCCCGCGCTGTGGTTGGGCCTGCTCGCGCTGATCGGGCTCAGGCGAGGTAGGATCCGCCCCGCGTGTTCGGGTTCCGAAACCTTCGCAAGGAGCTGATCGAGGCGGCGTGGCCGGACGACGCGGCTCGTGACGACTTCGTCGCTCGGGCGGTGGGCTCGGGCACGTCGGACGTCGCCAAGCTCATCCCCGTCCTCCTCCCCGACGCCGGGGGGAGCGCGGATCTGCGCCGCCGACGCCTCGGCGCGTTCGTCGCCATCGTCAAGCAGGCGCCCGATCCCGCCCTCTTCACGCCGATGTTCCGCGCCGCCCTGAACGGGGACGAGGCGCTGCGGCGGGTCTTCTTCCCCCTCCTCGCGAAGACGTCGGACCGCAAGGCGCCGATGGAGCTCGTGAAGTCGCTGCAGTCCAGCGACGGCGACGTCCGCCACTTCGCCGCGCAGGTGCTGATCCAGGTCGGCGGCCGCAAGACGCTGCAGTCGGTGGCGGACCTGCTCCGCAAGCAGGGGTGGAGCTCGCGGGTCGAGGCGATGGAGGTCGCCATGGAGATCGGGGGCCACCACGCGATCGAGTCCATCGCCCCCGTCGTCCGCATCGGCTCCCTCGACGACAAGCTCGCCGCCCTCGCCCTGCTGGGGAACGAGCGCTACGTGAAGTCCGGGCGTCGCGCCGCCATGGCCGCCGTGGAGCCCGGCCTCGGGGACGCGAAGCTCCGGGTGGTGACGGCCGCGGTGAAGGCCTACGGGGTGGTGGCGCCCGAGGACGCCTTCTTCGACGCGGTCGGCCCGTTCCTCCGGAGCAAGGACCGCCGGCTCCAGCGCGCGACGCTGGGCGCCTTGGTGAGCTTCCCCACGCCGCGGACGATGAAGGAGCTGGCCATCGTGTGGCGCACCGGCGACCCGGCCGTGCGCGAGGCCGTGCTGCCCGTGCTCGAGGCGATCGGCGACGACGGGTCCCTCCCCCTGCTGGTGAAGGCGCTGGACGACCCGTCCCTCCCCATCCGCACGAAGGCCCTGGAGGTGGTGGTCACGCTCGGCCGAAATCGCCAGGTGGACGTCGGCCGCATGCTCATGTGGCTGCTGCGCTCCGAGTCCCTGAACGTGCGCCGCCAGGCCGTGGAGATCGTGCGCCAGGTCGGCGATCCCCTGGGCGAGCTGTGGCCGAGGCTGCTGCGACTCCTGCGGGACGAGGACTGGTGGGTGCGCGAGCGCGTGGTGGAGGCGCTCGTGGAGATCGCGGGCGAGGACCTCACCCGCCACGTCGTGGCCTACCTGGAGGACGACAGCGACGTCGTCCGTCGGTACGCCGTGGAGGTGCTGATGCGCATCCGCGACCCGCGCTCCCTGGGGGCCCTCGTGCGGGTGGCCCGGGCGGACACCGACTGGTGGGTCCGGGAGCGCGCGATCGAGTGCATGGGGGAGATCGGGGACAAGAAGGTCATCCCCCACCTCGCGAAGCTGTGCGAGGAGGACTCGACGCTCATCCCGTCCACGATCACGGCGCTGGGGTCCATCGGGTCCTCCGCCGGGCTCACCTTCCTGGCGCGCGTGCTGCGCATGGACGACCCGGACCTGCGGCTCGAGGCGCTCAAGGTGGTGGCCGACATCGGCGACGCCCGCGTGTCTCCCTACGTCGAGCCCCTCGCGGCGGACCCCGACGCCCGCGTCCGCACCCTCGCCAGGAACGTCCTCCTCGGGTGGCAGACCCGGTTCGCCGGAGACGAGCACGAGGCCGCCGTGGAGAAGCGCCTGCACGGCCTCGAGCGCCTGCTGTTCCACATGGTCAAGCAGGGCGGCGACGACATGTTCGTGGTGGCCGGGCGACCCGTGTTCATGAAGAAGCTGGGCGAGATGGTCCAGATGACGGAGCGGGCGATGACGACCGAGCAGGTCGAGTCGACGCTGCGGTCGCTGCTGACGCACGCCCAGGTGGAGAAGTTCGAGGACCTGGACGACGTGGACCTGTCGATGGCGGTGAAGTCCGTCGATCTGCGGTTCCGCGTGAACGTGCACCGGCAGATCGACGGGATGGCGGCCGTCTTCCGGCGCATCGGCCAGGAGCTGCACGACCTCGAGACCCTGGGCCTGCCGCCCCTGCTCGAGGACCTGTGCGACCTGCCCGACGGCCTCGTGCTGATCGGGGGGCCGACCGGCTCCGGCAAGTCGACGACGCTGGCCGCGATGATCCACCACATCAACCAGCGGCACGGCAAGCACATCATCACGATCGAGGACCCCATCGAGGTCGTGCACGCCAACATCCAGGGGCTCATCAACCAGCGGGAGGTGGGCACGCACACGCTGTCGTTCGCGCGCGCCCTGCGGAGCACGCTGCGGGAGGACCCCGACGTCATCCTCGTGGGCGAGATGCGCGACCTGGACACGATCGCGTTCGCCATCTCGGCGGCCGAGACGGGGCACCTGGTCTTGGCGACCGTGCACACGGTCAGCGCCGACACGTCCGTCGACCGCCTCATCGACGCGTTCCCCCCGGGGGCCCAACAGCAGATCCGCGCGATGCTCTCCCAGACCCTGCGCGCCGTCGTCTGTCAGCAGCTGCTGAGATCGCCGGACGGCCTCACGCGGGTGCCCGCCATCGAGATCCTGCTGAACACGGACGCCGTGGCGAACCTCATCCGCAAGGGGCAGTGCTACCAGCTGCCGTCCGTCATCGCGACGAGCCGGGAGCTGGGCATGCAGTCGATGGACAACGAGCTCATGCGGCTCGTGGGGGCCGGGCTCGCGGAGCCGCTGGACGCCTACATGAAGGCCATCCAGAAGAAGAACTTCGAGGCCCTCCTCGCCACGGACGCGGTCGTCGCCGCGGCCGAGGGGCGCGCCATGCTCCGTCGCTCGACGACCCCCAGCGCGGCGGCGCCCCAAGCGCCCCCCGAACCGTCCCGCCCGCCGCGGCCGGGCGACGCCCCCTGGGACGGCTGAGCCGTGGCGCGCATCGACTCGTTCCTGCGGCTGGTCGTGGACCAGAAGGCGAGCGACCTCCACTTCGTGGCGGGCAGCAAGCCGATCATCCGGCACGACGGTCGGCTGGTCTCGATCCCGTTCCGGGTGCTCACCGACACCGAGGCCCGACGGTTCCTGCTGGAGATCCTCACGGACGAGCAGCAGGACACGCTCGAGAAGGAGCTGGACCTCGACTTCGCGTACCACCTCGACGGCGTCGGACGGTTCCGGGCCAACGTCTTCCTCCAGAACCGCGGCATCGGGGCCGTCTTCCGGGTCATCCCCGACCAGCTGCCGACGCTCGAGGGGTTGGGGTTGCCGTCGGCCCTGCGGCGACTGATCGACTACCCCAACGGCCTCGTGCTGTTCACGGGCCCCACGGGGTGCGGCAAGTCCACGTCCCAAGCCGCGCTCGTGCGGGAGCTCGCGAACACGCGACCGGTGCACATCGTCACGATCGAGGACCCGATCGAGTTCGTGCACAGGTCGGACACGGCCCTGCTCACCCAGCGTCAGGTGGGGCGCCACACGAAGAGCTTCGCGGAGGCCCTGCGGTCGGCGCTGCGCGAGTCGCCCGACGTCCTGCTCGTGGGTGAGATGCGCGACCTCGAGACCATCCGCCTCGCCATCTCGGCCTCCGAGACGGGCGTGCTCGTGTTCGGGACCCTGCACACGGGCTCCGCGGCGAAGTCGATCGACCGCATGATCGACGCGTTCCCCGAAGCCCAGGCCGATCAGATCCGCGGCGTGCTGTCCGTGATCACCCGGGCCGTGGTGAGCCAGCGCCTGGTGCGACGGGCGTCCGGGGAAGGGCGCGTGGCGGCGATCGAGCTTTTGTTCGTGAACACCGCCATCTCCAACATGATCCGCGAGAACAAGGCGCACCAGATCGACGCGTTCCTGCAGAGCGTGGACCCCTCGACAGGGATGCAGAGCATGGACAACCACCTGCTTCGGCTGGCGCGGGACTACGAAGTCACGATCAACGAGGCCGTGAAGCACGCGACCTACCCGGCGGTGTTCCGCCGGATGGCGAAGGCCGAAGATCTGCTCGAGGACGACGGGTCTTGAGCCGCAAGGACCACCTCGAGGAGGGGCGGAAGCTCTTCGCGGCGCGGCGCTGGAAGGACGCCGCGAAGGCGTACTTGCGGGCGATCCCGGAGGACTGGCACCCGCGGCTCGGGGCCGACCAGACGACCCGCCAGGCGCTCAAGCAGGCCTCCGTGGCCTACGCCCAGGGGGGGGACGTGGACCGCTGCGTCGCGCTGCTGCTCGCCATCGAGGAGCGTCCCCGCGCGGCCCAGGTGCTGGAGCGGGCGGGCCGCGAGGCCGAGGCCCGGCGAATCCGTCGGGGCGGCGACGTGGATCTACAGCCATGGGCCCGGGGCGCTCGGGTCGGCGGCGCGGCGGATCCTCTCGCCCGGGCCGACGCGTACGTACGGGCGGGCGAGCCGAGCCGGGCGCTCGAGGCGCTCACGAAGGTGGAGTCGAGCGACAACCGCTTCACGGCGGCGGCCCGGCGCGCCGCGCAGATCGCGGGCCGAACCGGGCGGCTCACCTTCGAGCTGGACCACTGGATCGGACCCTGGGTGCGGCGGGTGCATGCCCCGCACGTGGCGGCCGACGCGGCGCCGCTGTACGCCCTCGGCGGCCTGTACGCGACCCACGGGCAGATCGAGTCGGCCGAGGAGTGCTGGTCGGCGGTCCTGGCGCTGGACCCGACGTACGGCGACGTGAAGGACCGCCTGAAGCGCCTGTGGCGTGAGGACCGCGCGGCGGACAGCGTGCTCCAGAAGATCGCCGAGGAGGAGCGCAGCTTCCACACGGACAAGCGGGGCTTCGGGTCGGTGGGCGGCTTCCACGAGCCGGTGACGCTGCCGTCCCTGCCGTCCCTCCCCTCGCTGCCCGCGCTCCCGCCGGTGGACGATCCCCACGCCCCCGCGAAGCCCGAGCGACGGAAGAAGAAGCAGGAGGTGGATCCGTTCATCGACTCCGCCACGGAGCAGGAGACGGCCACTCAGCTGATGCCCCTGGGCGGCGACAAGCGGATGCGGCCGCCGGCGGGGACCGTGGACGCGAAGTCCCTGCCCGCCGGGACCCTGGTGGCGGATCGCTACGAGATCGGGGCGAAGCTCGGGCAGGGCGGGATGGGCGTCGTGTACCGCGTGCGCGACTCGATGCTCGACGAAGACGTGGCGATGAAGCTGTTCTTCAAGGCCGGCATGTCGGACCTCGCCCGCTTCAAGGAGGAGCTGAAGATCTGCCGCCGTCTGTCGCACCCGAACGTGCTCAGGACGTTCGAGTTCGGGGCCTGGGGCGGCGCCCACTTCCTCACCATGGAGCTGCTCGACGGATGCGACCTCGACGCGCTGCTGGAGGCCACCGGCTCGCTCCCGCTGCAGGGCGGCATCCGCCTGATGATGCAGGCGTGCGACGGGCTCGGGGCGGCCCACCGCCTGGGCATCATCCACCGCGACGTGAAGCCCCAGAACCTGTTCGTCTCTGCGGACGGGAACAGGTTGAAGATCATGGACTTCGGCATCGCCAAGTCCCAGCGATCGTCGGTGAGCCTGACCACCACGGGCGAGCTCGTGGGGTCGCCCGCGTACATCGCCCCGGAGCGGATCCGGGGGGACGCCGACGTGACCGTGTCCGGGGACCTCTACGCCCTGGGCGTGGTCATGTATCAGACCTTCACGGGCCGCCTGCCCTTCCGGGGCCAGAACGTCGCGGCGATGCTCATGCAGCACCTGGAGGCGACCCCGGACCGGCCCTCGTCGCTCAACCCGAAGGTCACGCCCGAGCTCGAGGACGTCATCCTCCGGCTGCTCGCCAAGGATCCGGAGGCTCGGCACGCCCACGCCCGGGCCGTGAAGTCGGCCCTCGAGCACGCCTGGCGGCTGACGTAGCCGACCCGGGGGCCGCTCAGTCCGCGTTGAGCTCCGCGACGACCGCGAGCAGGTCCCCGATGTCGTGGTGATCCACCGCGAAGAGGGTCGGGAGTCGCCCTCGCACGTCGAGGCAGTCCTGGACGCGCGCCCGCAGGACCGCCCCGGCGTTGGCCGCCGTGGACGCGTCTCGGTTGGGCAGCGGGTTGCCGATCCAGTGGTTGAGCAGGAAGAGGTCGTTCCCGGCGTCGCCCCGGTTCGGCCCGCACGAGAAGTCGTCGACGTCGCTGAACGAGTACGGGCTGTCGCTGAAGAGGTCCCAGGCGTGGTGGTACCAGGCGGGCGGCGGGCCCGAGGCCTCCGCGGTCACGACCAGCCGCGTGCTCGCGTCGATCATCGCGCCGAGGGTGGGCCAATCGCCTCCGGTGTGCCGATACACGTGGTCGATCAGCCCCGTGGCGACGAACACCTCCTCGGTGGCCTGCGCCGAGATCCCGTCCTGGAAGATGATCGCCAGCACCTCGTTCGGGTTCGCCCGCAGGAAGGCGTCGATGCCCTCGAGCGCCTCATCCAGAGGCCTCGAGCCGAGCAGGCAGTTGCTGTGGCAGAGGTGCGGCTCGCCCGCCCAGTCGTGCGTGTCCAGGAGCAACCCCCGGATCCCGTCCTCGAGCTGGGCCTCGATCCCCACGTTCTGGTTCGGCGCGATCCAGCCGTCCGCGGCGTTGGACATCGCGTTGTGAGTGCCGGGAAGGACGACCGCGGAGAAGGGCCGATCGCACAGCGCCTCCGACCCGTTGCAGAGGCGCACACCGGCGTCGTCGTCGTCGGTCCCGTCGTCGTCGTCGACGGCGTCGTCGTCGCCCGTCTCGTCCGGCGGCGGCGTGCATCCCGCCAGCCCGAGGGCGACCACGGCCACGGCCCAGCGCCGCATCAGGAGACCTCGATCCCGAGCCGCGCCGCGCTCCGGAACCAGAGCCGCTCCTGGGCATCCTCATCCAGCGCCGACGGGCTCGCGATGCGCTCGCGGCAGTCGTCGAACCAGCAACCCGTCTTCGAGGCGACCTCCGGCGAGAGCGCCAGGTACACGGACGTGTCCGCCCCCGTGTGCACCGGGGCCCCGGGGATGTCGAACCCACCGCGCAGCAGCTTCGTGTCGATGACGCCGGGGTGCAGCGAATTCGAGGTGATCCCGCGGGCCTTCACCCGGCGCGCGAGCGCGTTCGCGAACATCACGTTGGCGAGCTTGCTCTGGCAGTAGGCGGTGAACCCCGAGAAGCCCTCGCTCAGCTCCATGTCGTCCCAGTGGATGCGGCCCCGGGTCTGGGCGATGGAGGAGACCGTCACCACCCGACCGCCGTCGGTGATCGAGTCGATGAGCAGGTGCGTGAGGAGGAACGGCGCGAAGTGGTTCACCGCCATCGTGAGCTCGAACCCGTCCTCCGTGAGCACCCGCTCGTTCGCCCACACCCCGGCGTTGTGGAGCAGCACGTCGATGGGGCCGTGCTCCTTCGCGGCCTCCGCCATCGTCCGCACCTGGGCCATGGACGAGAAGTCGCCGAGGACGCCGTCGCAGTCCAGCTCGGCCGCCACGCGGCTCACCTTCGCCGGGTTGCGCCCGTGCACGAGGACGTCGGCCCCGCGGGCGGCGAGGGCGCGGGCGGTGGCGAGGCCGATGCCGTCGGTCGCTCCCGTCACGAGGATCCTGGTCATGGCTCGGAGATCTCCATGTCCGGGATTCTGCCCTCTGAAGTAGGTTGCGCGCGATGTCCCCGCGCCGCTTCCTGCTCATCGCCCTCGCCGTCTCGCTCCCGAGCGTCGCCCACGCCGACCTGCACGGCGCGATGACGCCCCCCTCGGACCCCGCCTCGGCCGCCGACATCGCGGCCGAGTGGGCCGTCGACGGCGGGTTCGTCTCCCCCGTGGGCGCCCCCGCCACGACCCCGACGGGCACCCGCGTCGGCGTCCTCGTGACCGCCGCTCCCTCCGCGACCCTCGACCTCGAGGCGCAGGCCGGAGACGGTCCCTGGCTGCCCGCCGCGCAGACCTGGGCGGGCGGCGACGACCAGCGCATCCTCGTCGTGGACTTCCCGAGCCCCGCCGCCACGGCTCGTGTGCGTGTCGGCGACACGAACGGACTGGTCGACCTCGCCTGGAAGCTCTTCGTGCCCGCGGGAGAGGCCCGTCGGCCGGACGGCGCCGCCACGGAGCGGTCCCCCGTCCTCACCCAGGCCCTGCGCGACATCGGCGTGATCGCTCGCGAGGACTGGGGCGCGCTGGCGACCGAGTGCACCACGCCCGAGAACGACTGGTACCGCTTCGCCATCCACCACACCGCGGGGGGCCGGACGAGCGGGGGCACCGTGGAGGGCGCCATCCAGGCCACTCAGGCCTGGACGATGGGCGGCGGCGGCTTCTGCGACATCCCGTACCAGTTCCTCGTCGGCTACGACGGGAGCCTGTGGGAGGGGCGCGCGCTGAACCTCTACAGCGGGGCGACCGGCGGCGGGAACAACGACGGCAACATCGCCGTCTCCTTCATGGGCTGTTACGACGTGCCCGGCTGCAACGGCGGCGGCGACTCCGCGGACCTCGTGATGATCGCGGCCGCCCGGCGGCTCGTGGACACCCTCAGCGGCGAGCACGTCATCACCCCCACCGAGGACAACCTGCGAGGACACCGCCAGTGGCCCGGCAACTCGACCGCGTGCCCCGGCGACCAGGTCCTCCCCCGCCTCCCGGAGGTCCGCTCGGCGACCGCGCACTTCGAGGGCGACCTCGCGGGCACGGCGTGGGGCGACGGGGTCTCGATCGTCGTCGGGGAGACGGTGGACGGCTGGGTGGACGTGGCCAACGTCGGGCTCGAGGTCTGGGGCGAGGGCACCCGCCTGGCGACGTTGCCCCGAGACGCCGCGTCGCCCCACGCCACGGCGGCGTGGATCTCCGACGGCCGCATCTCCGAGCCCGATTCGGACACGTCGCCGGGCGAGACGGCCCGCTTCCCCCTGCAGTTGACGGGCGTGGAGGTCGGCACCACGACCCTGTCGCTGGCGCTCGTGGAGGAGTGGGTGACGTGGTTCGAGGACCCGCCCATCGGGGGCGGGCCGGGGGCGGGGGAGATGGAGCTCACGGTCGAGGTGCTGCCGTTCGACGACGCGGGAGACGACGACGACGACGTGGACGACGACGACTCCGCGGGGGAGGTCGGCGCCCCTCCCTTCCTGGCCGACGCAGAGCGCCGGACCTTCGCCGGGGAGGGCGTCGCCTGCGCGTGCGCGACGGCCGAGGCGCCCCCGTCGGCGTGGCTGCTGCTCGCCCTGATCGCCGTGCGTCGCCGCCGCTGACCACCGTCGGCCGGGCCCGCATCGGCACCTCGAGCCATCGCCCGGAGGCCATTCGATCGCTCGCTCGTAGAGTTCCGCCCAGCCGGGCTCGGTCGGTCGGTTGGCGGCCTGCTCCCGTACGGTGAGGGCCCAGTCGGTGCCCCCCGTCGAACGTCATCATGTAGTCCGGCTCGACCGAGCGGGGGTCGGTCAGGGGATGGCCGTGTTGGTGAGGGCGATTCGTCGGGGGTCGACGGCCGGATCTCGGCGGTGTCGTAGCAACCGGCGAGGGCGAGGAACGCGAGGGCGTAGGTCGGGGGAGGATGTTGATCTTCAGGGACATGGCTCTCTCCTGTCGTTGGAGAGGAGAGAGCCCCGAACGATCGTCATGGAAACGGGCCGAGCCGCCTTGTTCCCGGGTTGTTTCCGGCGTGGAGATCGGTGTTGTCGCCGCGTGGAAGTCGCCTTAAGCGAGCGCCCGAAACTCCGCGTAGGGACCTTCGCAGCGGCGGCGACTCTTCGCACCCGGGGCGGGGTCCCGGGCCGGCCGATCGGGCGCAGCACGTCGATCGTGAGGGCCGGCACGGCCCTGGCAAAGAGGGCCGGGCGAAGGAGACACCCTCATGATTCGTCCCATCGCCGGCGCCGCGTGCGCCCTCGCTCTCTTCGTCCTCCCCACCTCCGCGTCCGCCGAGGAAGCGAACGTCGCGGACCTCTCTGGAGCCGTCCTCGACCTGCCCGAAGCCTCCGGGCTGAGCGCGTCCGCCGCGGCCTCTCGACCCGCGCCCGTGTCTCGCCCCGGCGGGTGGGTGGCTTGGCGCCCCGAGGCGGCCGTCGCCGTGTTCGTGGAGCCCGCGGCGATCCTCATGCAGCGCGGCCAGGTCGCGGTGGGCGGCCAGGGTCGCAACTGGTCCATGTACGGCACGTTCGACGTCGGACGCTTGTGGTTCCCCGGGTACACGAACCCCCAGGACGGCGCCTGGCTCGCCCAGTGGGGCATCGTCCCCTCGGGCGTGATCCGCGTCGGTCGGACCGACGTGCACGTGGGCGGTCGCCTCGACCTCACCGCCGTCCAGTTCATCGACACGACCAACCTGCGCGGGAACGCCGACGCGGGCCCGATGGTCACCCTCGGACCCACCGTCGCGTTCGTGACGAAGCCCCGCGTCGGCCCCGGGATCCGCGTCGCGATCGAGCCGGGCATCGTCCTCCCCTGGGTCACGCACACGATCGCCTTGTCCGTCGGGATGGCGTTCTGAACGGCCGGCGCCCGGCCGTCCCCCCTTCATCCGGATGAAATCCGGAATAGCGCGACTACTAAGGCTTCTTCGGCCGCCATTCCGGATTTCGTCCGGAATACGCCCGGCAACGGGCGCTGAGCTGTTGCTTCCCGCACGGGCGCCTGTGTGGCCACGCACACCGACGCCGCCCGTGGGTCGTCGCACCCCCCGAACAGCGGCGAAATCGCAGGCCGGCCCGGAAGTTGCTCACCAGACCGTCATGTCTTCTCCGGCTGCTTACGACGATCGCACGCCGAAGCTCTTCCTCATCGCCACCGTCGTCTTCGGCGCCGTGGGGATGTTGGTCGGGCTCTGGCTCGCCCTCGAGCTGGCGTTCCCCGAGCTGAACCTCGGGATCCCGGCCCTCACCTTCGGACGACTGCGGCCGCTGCACACGAGCGCGGTGGTGTTCGCCTTCGCCGCCAACGCGGTGTTCGCGGGGATCTACTTCTCCACGCAGCGCCTGCTCCGCGTGCGCATGGCCAACGACACGCTCTCCGCCATCCACTTCTGGGGGTGGCAGCTGATCGTGGTCGCGGTCGTCGTCACGTACCCGCTCGGGATCACCCAGGGCAAGGAGTACGCGGAGATGGAGTGGCCCATCGACGTCGCCGTCGCGCTCGTGTGGGTCGTCTTCGCGGTGAACTTCTTCTGGACCATCGCCAAGCGAAAGGTCCAACACCTGTACGTCGCGATCTGGTTCTACATCGCGACCGTCATCACCGTGGCCGTCCTCCACATCTTCAACGCGCTCGTGGTGCCCGTGTCGCTGTGGAAGAGCTACTCGGTGTACGCCGGGGTGCAGGACGCGCTCGTGCAGTGGTGGTACGGCCACAACGCCGTCGGCTTCCTGCTCACGACCCCCTTCCTGGGGATGATGTACTACTTCCTGCCCAAGGCGGCGGAGCGGCCCGTCTACTCGTACCGGCTCTCCATCGTCCACTTCTGGTCGCTGATCTTCATCTACATCTGGGCCGGGCCCCACCACCTGCACTACACGGCGCTGCCGGACTGGGCGCAGACGCTCGGCATGGTCTTCTCGCTGATGCTCATCGCGCCGTCCTGGGGCGGGATGCTCAACGGCCTGCTCACGCTGCGCGGCGCCTACGACCGCGTCCGCACCGACCCGATCCTCAAGATGATGGTGGTGGCCGTGAGCTTCTACGGGATGTCGACCCTCGAGGGTCCGATCATGTCGATCCGCTCGGTCAACGCCCTGTCGCACTACACCGACTGGACCATCGCGCACGTGCACGGCGGCGCCCTCGGGTGGGTGGGGATGCTGACCTTCGCGATGATCTACTGGATGGTCCCGCGCCTGTGGGGCGCCTGGTCGAAGCCCGGCTGGCTGAACGTGCACTTCTGGCTCGGCACCCTCGGGATCGTCTTCTACATCATCCCGATGTGGGTCGGCGGCATCACGCAGGGCCTCATGTGGCGCGCGTTCACCGACGACATGCTCCTCAAGTACCCCGACTTCACCGAGACCGTGATGGCGCTGCAGCCCTTCTATCTGCTGCGCGCCGTGGGCGGGACCCTGTTCCTCGCGGGTGTCCTGCTCATGGGCCTGAACCTGTTCCTCACCATCGTCGGCAGCGAGGCCGGCGAGCAGCTCGAAGGGGCGCCGGCATGAGCGACACCGCCCACCGCAGGTTGGAGGGGCGCGCCGTGCCCTTCACCCTCCTCGTCGTCGTCCTGATCAGCATCGGCGGGCTCATGGAGCTCGTCCCGCTGGCGGCCGTGAAGTCCAACGTGCCGACCATCGCCTCGGTCACTCCGTACACCCCCCTCGAGCTGGAGGGTCGCGACCTCTACATCCGCGAGGGTTGCTACAACTGCCACTCGCAGATGGTGCGCCCGTTCCGCGCCGAGACGCTGCGGTACGGCGAGTACAGCCGGGCCGGCGAGTTCGTCTACGACCACCCCTTCCAGTGGGGCAGCAAGCGCACGGGGCCGGACCTGCATCGGGTCGGCGGCAAGTACCCGGACGCCTGGCATTACCGCCACATGGAGGACCCGCAGCAGACGTCGGTCGGCTCGATCATGCCGCCCTACAAGTGGCTGATCGCCGACGACCTCGACAGGTCCCTCACGACCAGGAAGCTGAAGGCAATGAAGACCCTGGGCGTGCCCTACACGAACGCCCAGATCGCCTCCGCCGACGCCGATCGCGACGCCCAGGCCGACGAGATCGTCGGGCGCCTCGCGCAGGCCGAGATCGACGTCGCGCCTGCCAAGGAGATCGTCGCCCTGATCGCCTACCTGCAGCGCCTCGGCACCGACATCAAGAAGGAGGGGCAGGCGTCCCTGGACGGGGGGACCGAGTGAACGACCTCATGAAGGAAGCGGCCGCGGCGGCGGGCATCTGGCCCGCGATCGCCGCGCTCGTCGGCTTCGTCGTGTTCTTCGTCGTCGTCTCCGTCCGAACCTGGGTCCAGGACCCGCCCGCCCCGCCGCTGGAGTAACGAAATGGCCGCCGAGAAGGACGTCCTCCTCCCCCACGACGCGGACGGGATCCGCGAATACGACAACCCGCTGCCCGCGTGGTGGCTGGGCATCTTCTACTTCACCATCGCGCTCGCGGTCGTCTTCCCGCCCTACCTGTACATGACGGGCTGGACCCAGGCAGGCCAGTACGACGAAGAGGTCGCCGTCGCGGAGGCCTCGAAGCCCACCCCCGCGCCGGCGGCCGAGGGAGCCACGCCCGCGGAGATCGTGGCGGACTCGACCGCGGGGAAGGCGATCTGGGACCTGCGCTGCGTCGCCTGCCACAAGGCCGACGGCACCGGCGGCATCGGCCCGAACCTCACCGACGCCGAGTGGATCCACGGGGGCACCGAGGACGCGATCCGGAAGACGGTCGCCGAGGGCGTGATCGAGAAGGGGATGGTCGCCTGGGAGCCCATGCTCGGAGCGCAGGGCGTGGCCGACGTGAGCGCCTACGTGCACGCCCTCGGCGGCGGGCAGTAGCGGGGCCGATGTGGCGGGCCTGGTCCAGATCCGGAGCACGATCGCTCCGGCCGACGCGGAGGGACGGTATCGCTCCGTCCGCCGCGCCGTGGGCTGGGTCCTCATCGCGTTCTTCGCGCTCGTCCCCTTCCTGAGCTTTCGAGGACTGCCCCTCGCTCGCTTCGACGTCCCCCGACGCCGCCTCGTCCTCCTCGGGGAGATCTTCACCCCCCACGACACCTGGGCGCTGGCGCTGCTCATCCTCACGGCGGCGCTGTCGCTGTTCCTGCTGACCGCCCTTCTGGGACGCGTCTGGTGCGGCTGGGCCTGTCCGCAGACGGTGTGGCTGGAGTGGATCTACCGGCCGATCGACCGGTGGTTCGAGGGCACTCCGAACAAGCGACGTCGGCGCGACGCGGGCCCGAACGACCGCACCTGGTGGCGGATCAAGCTCACGAAGCACCTGGCGTTCCTGGTGGTGACCGGGACCGCCACGTTCGTCTTCATGAGCTGGTTTGTCGGGGGCCGGGAGATCCTCTCGGGCGAGCTCAAGAGCACCGGCTGGGGCGTCGCGGCGTTCCTGTTCGCCGTCTTCCACGCCGACGGCGTCTGGTTCCGGGAGCAGATGTGCCACTACGCCTGCCCCTACGCGCGGTTCCAGGGCGCGCTGATGGACACCAACTCGCTGGTGGTCGCCTACGACCGGTTCCGGGGCGAGCCGCGGCGCAAGGGGAAGTCGCCCGAGGGCGGCGACTGCATCGACTGCGGCCGGTGCGCGGCGGTGTGCCCCATGGGCATCGACATCCGCGAGGGCGACCAGCTGCAGTGCATCCACTGCCTCACCTGCGTGGACGCTTGCGACGCGGTCATGGACAAGATCGAGAAGCCGCGCGGGCTCATCCGGTGGACGACCGACCGCGACGCCCCCGCCCGTCCCGGCGAGCACATCCCCGTCTTCGGCAAGCGCGCGCGCGTCTACTCGGTGCTGCTGGTGGCGGTCCTCGGGCTGCTGTTCGGGGGGCTGCTCGAGCGCGATCCGGTGCAGGTCGCCGTCGCGCGGGTGCCCGACGCCGAGATCTTCCGCGAGCTGCCCGACGGCCGCGTCACCAACCGGTTCACCTTCCACATCACCAACCGGGCCCGGGAGGGCCACTCGTTCCGGGTCGACTCGCTCGACGCCGACGTCGAGGTGACCGTGCCCGGCGCGCCCTGGGCGGTGGACATGGCCGAGGACACGCGGGTACAGGGCTTCGTGACCGCGCCGCGGGCCTCGTTCGACGCCGGTCGGCTGCCGGTGCGGTTCGTCGTCGAGCGCGACGACGGCCTGCGGTCCGAGGGCGAGCTGACGATGCTCGGGCCGGGCGGGTGACGGCCCTCCCCCGCGTCGCCTGCGCCCACTGCGGGCTGCCCGCGCGGCCCACGTCCGACGACGAGCCCGCGTTCTGCTGCCGCGGCTGCGCGACGGCGTGGTCTCTCCTGCACGACGCCGGGCTCGGCGACTACTACCGGCTGCGTGAAGCGCTCCCCGAGGGGCCCGCGGAGGTGACGCCCGACCGGCCTCCGGAAGCCGAGATCGTGGCGGCGCTCCGGGACGGCGAGCTGCGGATCGCCCTGGACGGGATGCACTGCGCGTCGTGCGCGTGGGTCGTCGAGGAGCTGGCGCGGCCCACCGGTCCGCTGCGGGTCGAGCCCGGCTTGGCGACGGCGGTGCTGCAGGTCGGCGACGATCCCGCGGGACGACTGGACGACCTCGCCCGGCGCCTTCGACCGGCCGGCTACGGCGTACGCCCGGTGCCCTGGAGCGGCGCGGACCTCGGAGACGACGCGTCCCGTCGATGGGAGCTGCTGCGCCTCGGGGTGGCGGCCGCCTGCGCCATGAACGTAATGCTCCTGGCGGGCTCGCTGTACGCGGGCGACCGGTGGGGCATGGAGCCGGAGCTGCGGGCCCTGTTCCGGGGCCTGTCGCTGGCCCTGTCGGTCCCGATCGTGGCGTTCTCTGCGCTGCCGATCCTGCGTCGCGCGGCCGCGTCGATCCGCGCCCGAACGCTGCACGTCGACGTGCCGGTCGCCATCGCGATCCTGTGGATGTTCGGCACGAGCGCCTGGGAGGTCCTGGTGGGCGGGGGCCCGATCTGGCTCGACTCCCTGGCGATGCTGGTCTTCCTGCTGCTCGGCGGACGCGCCCTCGAGGCGAGCGTGCGACGTCGGGTGAGCGAGCGGCTGACGGGCCTGCTCGAGCGTCAAGCGGCGCGCGCGCGGCGGATGCTCGGGGACACCGTCGAGCGGGTGGCGGCGGACTCCGTGGCGGTGGGCGACCGGCTCGAGCTGCTGCCGGGGGACGTCGTGCCCCTGGACGTGGCGGTGATCGCGGGACGCAGCGCCGTCGACCGGGCGGTCGTGGACGGCGAGTCACGGCCGCGAGTGGCCGAGGCGGGCGACGAGCTCCCGGCGGGGGCGCGCGTTCTCGACGGACGGCTGGAGGGGCGCGTCGTTCGGGGCGCGGCGCGGTCGACGACCGAGGCCCTGCGGACCCAGGTGCGGGAGACGCTGGCGCGCCGCGCGCCGGTCGAGCTGCTCTCGGACCGGGTCGCCCGCTGGTTCACCGCCGCGATCCTCATCATCGGTCCCGCGACGTGGGCCGGACGCACCGCGCTCGGGCTGCCGGGGGCGGAGGAGGCCGCGGTCGCGGTCCTGGTGGCGGCGTGTCCCTGCGCGCTCGCCCTGGCGGTCCCGCTGGCCTTCGCGGCGGCGGTGCACGCGGCGGCGGGGCGCGGTCTGCTGGTGCGGTCCGGGGAGGCGATGCTGCGGCTCGCGGACGTCGACCACGTCGCCTTCGACAAGACCGGGACGCTCACCGACCCGATGCCGGACCTCGGGCCCTGGAACCTGCGCGACGGGTGGACCGAGGAGGACGTCCTGCGCGCCGGAGCGACGGCGGCGCGGGGGTCGCTGCATCCCGTCTCCCGGGCGGTGGTGGCGGCGGCGCGGGCCGCGGACGTCGCCGCCACCGTGGCCGAGGAGATCCGAGAGCGGGCGGGGATCGGCGTCGACGCGCTCGTGGCGGGGCGGCGGGTCGAGCTGGGGCGACCGGGGGCGACGGTGCGCGTGGACGGCGTCGTGGTGGGGCACGCGGCGTGGGTCGACCGCGTGCGTCCGGGGGCGGCCGAGGCGGTCGCGGCCCTGGAGGCCGACGGAGCGGGCGTGTCGCTGCTCTCGGGCGATCGCTCGGGCCGCGTGCACGCCCTCGCCGCGCAGCTGGGCATCCGCGAGGCCCGGGGGGACGCGTCGCCGGAGGACAAGGCCGCCGCCCTGCGGGCCATGCGACGCGCGGGACGCACCCCCGCGTTCGTCGGCGACGGGCTCAACGACGCAGCGGCGCTCGCCGAGGCCGAGGTCGGCGTGGCGGTGGGGCGGGGCGTCGACCTCGCGGTCGAGGCGGCCGACGCCGTCCTGCTGCACGACGCGGTGCCGTCTGCGCCGTTGACCGCGATCCGCCTGGGCCGTCGGCTGCGCGCCACGCTGCGTCGCAACGTCGCCATCTCGGTCACCTACAACGTGCTCGCCGTGAGCGCCGCGGCCGCCGGCCTCATCGGTCCGCTCGAGGCGGCCGCGCTCATGCCGCTGTCGTCGCTCTTGGTCCTGGGCCACGCCGCCCGGCTCGCGCGCCCCGAGGAGACCTGATGGGCATCGTCCCGATCCTGCTGTTCGCCGCCGTCGCCCTCGCCGCCATCGGGGTGGGGTTCTTCGTGTGGGCGGTGCACACCCGGCAGTTCGACTCGCTCGACGTCGAGGCCACGCGCGCCCTGCACGACGCCCCCCCGATCGAGGACGATCCGTGAGCCTGCTCGCCCTCGCCGCCTCCGCGGCCCTCCTCTCGGCGGCGGGCTCGCTGCACTGCGCGGGCATGTGTGGACCCTTCGCCCTGCTCGCTCGATCCGCGCCCGCCTGGCACGTCGGGAAGGCCGCGACGTACGGCATGCTCGGGGCCCTCGCCGGACTCGTCGGCGCGGGCGCGGCGCGGGCGGAGTGGCTGGGCTGGATCGCGGTGGCGGCCGCGGTCGTCGCGGTGGTGGGGGCGGCGGCGAGCATCGCGGGGATCCCGCTCCCCGGGACGTCGCGGGCCGCGCGACCGGCGGCCTGGGCGGCGGGGATGGTGCGCCGCGCGGCGACCGCGGAACCCCGGTCCCTCACCACCCGACGCTTCGGGTTCGGGGTCGCGAGCGGGCTGCTCCCGTGCGGGCTGGTCTACGGCGGCTTGGGGCTCGCGATGACGGCCGGCGGACCGCTCGAGGGCGCGGTCGTCATGGCCGGGTTCGCGCTCGGCACGGTGCCTGCGCTCGGGATCGTCGGCGCGTCGTCGCGACTGCTCGCCCGCCCCGGACTGCTCCGCTGGCGCCGTCCCGCCGCGGCCTTCTTCCTCGTGTGCAGCCTCGCGGCGATCGCCCACCGAGCGCCGACGGCCGTCCACGAAGAGGACTGCGCCCCGGGGGTCGCGTCCGGGTGACCCTCACTGCTCCCGGCGGGGGCGGCCCGCGCCGTCGTCGAACGTCCGCCCCAGGTCCCGAAGGACGGTCTTGGCCGCCAGCCGGCCGCCCCGAAGCGCGCCCGCGATGCCGTGCCCCGCGCGGGTGGACCCGCCGCAGAGGTAGAGACCCGGCAGCGGGCCTCGGAACCCCGGCCGCTTGTCGTTGAACTGCTCCGGCGTCGCCGCGAGCCCGTAGCCCGATCCGGCGGACGCGCGCGTGTAGAAGGTGTGGGTCATGGGCGTCGCCGACTCGCGGAAGACGATCTCGTCCTTCATGCCCGGGAACAGCGCGTCGGCCCGGTCGACCAGCTCGTCCTCGATGCGCTGCTTCTCCGCCAGGTAGGCGGCGTTGCGGCTGTGCTTGCCCGCCTTCACCTCGCCCCAGGACGTCTTCCACTTGCTCGGGTCTCCCGGCACGACGGCCATCACCTCGACCGTCTTCACGCCCGGCGGCGCGTGGCCCGGCGAGTGCGGGTCCTTGAAGCTCGCCGAGGTGATGTACGTCCCCTCGATCCGCACCGGGCCCGGCTCGCGGTTCTTCTGGTAGTAGGCCTCGGTGTCGTAGTGGTCGAAGGACCAGTAGTTGCTGTTCGACATGCCGCGCGCGGCCATGTCGCCCTTCACGCCCAGGAACGTCATGAAGAGGGCGCCGCCCATCTCCCAGCGCTCGGTCTTCGCGTGCCACGACGACGGGAGCGCGTCGGGCGGGATCAGGTCGCGGCACGTCGCGATGAGGTCGGCGTTGCTGATCACCACGTCCGCACGCACCAGGTACGACACGCCCCGACGCTCCTCGGTCCGCACGCCCACGGCGCGGCCGCCCTCCACGACGATCTCGGAGATGCCCCGACGCAGCAGGACGGCGCCCCCGTTCGCCTCGATCGTGTCGGCGAGCATGTCGCTGATGACCTGCCCGCCGCCCTTCGGGTAGTAGGCGCCCTTGAAGTAGTGGTTCGTCAGCCCCGCGTGCAGGAGCGCGCTCGCCTCGCTCGGCGGCACGGCGTAGTCCCCGTGCTGGCCGAGCAGGACGGCCCGCAGCTTCGGGTTCTTCGTGCAGCCGTCCAGGAACGTCCCGACGGTCGCGTTCTGGTTGAGCCCCACGCCCCACGCCCGGAAGAGCACCTCGAGCGCCACCCGGCCCCTGCCGCCGCCGCCCTCCATGACCTGCACGACCCGATCGAGCTGCCGCAGCAGCTTCAGATACTTGTCGATCCCTCGCTTCTCCTCCGGGAACAGCTCGAGCAAGCGTTCGCGGTAGAGGTCCCGGTCGGCGGGGATGCGGAAGCGGAAGTCCGGGAAGATGAGGGTGTCGAACCCGTCCGGGTCCAGGGGGAGCCACTCGGGGTGGATGTCGAGCGGCGCCAGCACCTGGTGGAACAGCCCGCCGGGCTTGCAGTCGCCGACGTAGTGCAGGCCCACGTCGAAGCGGTACCGGTCGTTCTTCGGCCCCCGCTGGAACTGCGTCGCGCACCCGCCCGCGACGTAGTGCGAGTCGAACACGGCCACGCGCAGCCCCTGTCGCGCCAGGTACGCCCCCGCGGTCAGGCCGCCGGTGCCCGCCCCGACGATGGCGACGTCCACCGATTCGGGAGGCTCCGCCCGGGTCCGAGCCTTGGTCTGCTTGGTGGGGTCGGTGCTCATCCGTCGCCCATCGGCGACGCGAGCTCGATCAGGATGCCCTCGGGGTCCCGCACCCAGCCGACCGTCTGGCCCCAGGGCTTCGTCGAGGGCGCCACCACGGCCGTCATGCCGTTCGCCAGCGCCTTGGCGTAGGCCGCCGCGACGTCGTCGGTGATCAGGGCGATCTCGAACCGCGCCGGGCCGCCGTCGAACATCGCCCGGGTGACGTCGTCGGTGAAGTGCCCGCGCCCGAACTCGCGCTCGGCGAACGAGAGCGTGGTGGCGCCGGTGTCCATCTCGCCGTACCCGCCGTCGGGGTGCAGGAACTTGCGCTCCAGCCCGAACGCCCTCTCCCAGTTGTCGATGGTCGCGGGCACGTCGTCGACGTAGACGATGGTGTAGCCGAGCTGCATGCACCCTCCGAGCGCGCACCGTACAGGTTCGAGGGGGTCAGCTCAGGCCGACGACCTCGCCGTCGACGATGGCCATGCGCTCCGCGGCGGGCGTCCGGGGGAGGCCGGGCATGCGGAGGATGTCCCCCGTGATGGGGATGAGGAACCCGGCGCCGGCGGCGACCTGGATCTCTCGGACGGTGATGTCGAAGCCGGTGGGACGCCCCAGCAGCCGGGGGTCGTCGGACAGGCTCGCGGGCGTCTTGGCGATGCACACCGGGAGGCCCTCGAGGCCGAGATCGCGGACGGCCTTGAGGTCCTTCTTCGCGCCCTTGGTGAGCACGAGGGACTCGGTGCCGTAGACCGCGCTGCAGACCGCGGTCACCTTCTCCTCGAAGGAGTCCTCCCGACGGTACAGCGGCATGAACGACGGCTCGTCCACGGCGTCCACGACCTCCACCACCGCGCGGGCCAGATCCGCGGCGCCGGCCCCGCCCTGTGCGTGGCCTCGGCAGACCGCCATGCGCACCCCGCGGGCGTCGCAGAAGTCCCGAACCACGGCGACCTCGGCGTCCGAGTCCGTCCCGAAGTGGTTCAGGGCGACGACCGCGTCGAGGCCGAACGCCGACACGCTGTCGAGGTGCCGCGCGAGGTTCGGCAGGCCGCGATCCACGGCGCCCGGGTCCGGGGTCGCCGAGGCCTTCACGTCCGCCCCGCCGTGCACCTTCAGGGCGCGGATCGTCGCCACGAGCACCACGCAGCTGGGCGCGAGCCCGGCGGAGACGCACTTCAGGTCCAGGAACTTCTCGGCCCCCAGGTCGAACCCGAAGCCCGCCTCCGTGACCACGTAATCGGCGTGCGCGAGGCCCGTCTTGGTGGCGATGACGGAGTTGGTGCCCTGGGCGATGTTGGCGAACGGACCCCCGTGGATGATGGCGGGGGTGCCCTCCAGCGTCTGCACGAGGTTCGGGTGGATCGCGTCCTTCAGCAGGACCGCCATGGCCCCCGCGGCCCCGAGGTCCTTCGCCAGGATCCCCTTGCCCGTCTTGCGCTGACGCCCCAGGAGGATGCGACCGAGCCGCTCCTGGAGGTCCAGCTCGTCCTCGGCCATGCAGAGGATCGCCATGATCTCGCTCGCCGCCGTGATGTCGAAGCCGCTCTCCCGGGGGATGCCCATGCGGCGACCCCCGAGGCCGAGCACGAGGTCGCGGAGGGCGCGGTCGTTCATGTCCACGACGCGTCGCCAGATCACCGTCCGGTGCTCGATCGAGAGCTTGTTCCCGAAGTGCAGGTGGTTGTCGAGCATCGCCGCGAGCAGGTTGTGGGCGGCTCCGATGGCGTGGAAGTCGCCGGTGAAGTGGAGGTTGATGTCCTCCATGGGGATCACCTGCGCGTGCCCGCCGCCCGCGGCGCCGCCCTTCATGCCCATCACCGGACCCAGAGACGGCTCCCGGAGCACCACGCAGCCCCGCTTGCCGATGACTCCGAGCCCCTGCGCGAGTCCCACCGACGTGGTGGTCTTGCCCTCGCCGGCCTTGGTGGGCGTCATCGCGGAGACGAGGATCAGCTTCCCCCGCGGGGTTGCAGGGAGGGGGGACACGATCTTCGCCTTCCCCCGGCCGTAGGGCACCAGGTGGCCGGGATCGACGCCCAGGTCGGCCGCGACGTCGGCGATGGGGCGGGGGGTGGCGGCGCGTGCGATCTCGAGGTCGGTGGACATGGGCTCCCCAGGGCAAGAAGACCCGCAAAGGCTAGACTGGTTGAGAGGGTGGCGCGTACCAGACGTGGACGAGGGACGAATTCATCGCGCCAGGGGCGCCTGGCACGATCTTCACGGCGCCGTCCGGTCGATGTCGCTGTACGACGCGGACCACGCGCGAATCTCGGAGCTGATCCGGGCCCACGTGGCCGCCATCCACGAAGCCCTGGGGGACGACGAGCAGCTCCGCCTGGACGTCGAGCCGCACGGGGTGCACCTCCACGGCCACCGCCTGGACCCGACCGCGAACGTGGGCGTCGACCTGTCGGCCCGACTGCACGCCGAGGGCCTCCGGGTGTTCGTCTTCGACGCCGGCTTCACCGAGGACGCGGCCCGGCGGCTCGTGCAGGCCGTCCACCCCTACGTGGCCGGGAGCAAGCGGCCGACCCAGGAGCTCTCCGACCGCCTCCGGTGGGAGCCGACGCCGGGGCTCGCCCTGTCGTTCGTCGAGGCCGACCGCAGCGACGCCGGGTTCGACGTCCTGAGCCACGCCGCCGCGTCCTGGCGGGACCTGCTCCTGAGGGACGATCCCGCCCGCGCCGTCCGCGTGGAGCAGGCGGCGGGGGAGGCGGCCTGGGACTGCGAGGGCGGGGCGATCCAGTGGCCGGACCCGTTCACCGAAGAGCAGTACGAGGCCCTGCGCGGCGAGGTCGAGGCGGCCGACCGATGGGGCGCCCCCATGGCGCGGGTGGGGAGGATCGTCACGGACATCGCCGAGCACTGGTCGCGCAGCACGCGCCTCGACGAGCTGTTCACCCGGGTCCTGGGCGAGGTCGAGCCGCTGCTTCGGGACCACCGCGTGGGCGACGCGGCCCGCTTCCTGACGCCGCTGCGACGCTGGGGCACGACGCTCGCCGAGCGACCCGAGACCCTCAACGCACGGTTCGAGTTCGAGCGCTTCCAGAACCTCCTCCTGGGCGACGGCCCCCTCGGCCTCCTGCGGGAGTCGATCCGGACGCGGGCCATCGAACCCAGCCGCGCCGCCTCGTACCTGGCGGGGACGGGCGCCTCGATGCAGCGCCGCGTGCTCGAGTTCGCCGCGAGCCTCGCCGACGGGCCCTACCGGCGCGCCGTCCTGGGCGTCCTCCGAAACGACCTCGGGGACGCCGCCCGGAACCTCCGCAAGCCGCTGCTGGAGGGGCCTCCCGAGGTCGCCGCCATGGCCCTGCAGCTGCTCGGAGAGCTCCCGGCGAGCCCCGACGGCATGACCCTCGCTCTGGCCGTGGTCGAGCGGCCGGAAGGGGGGCTGCGGAGGGCGGCGGCGGACCACCTGATGCGCTACGGCGATCCCCCGGTCTCGGCGCGCATGGGTCGGATCCTGCGGAGCGAGCCGGAGCTGCGGAGCCAGGCGCTCGCCTACTTCGTGAGGCACCCGGACCCGAGCGTCTGGGGCGTCCTGCGCACCCTCAGCCGGGACGCGCGGTTCGACGCCCTGGCCCTCCTGGATCGGTGTCGCGTGACGCGGGCGATGGGGTTCGTGGACCCCGAGCGCACGCGCGAGCACGCCGTGGAGGTGCTCAAGGCGGCGTCGGCCCGGGACCCGAACCTCGCCACGCCGTGGGCCTTGGCGTTGGCGGCGGCGGGGGCGCCCGAGGGCCACCGGGTGCTCATCGATCTGGCGGCCCGCACGGTGGATCCCGTGGCTCGCGGGGTCGTCGGCCACGCGGCCCAGCTCTGGGCGCAGCGCCACGTCGAGCCCGAGCCCGAGGAGGTGGACGAGTCCACGGAGCCGCCCCCGGCACCCGTCCGCGGACCGGGCCGGCTGCGCGAGGTCGGGCCCGTCGCCCCCGACGACGAGGACGACCTGTCCTTCGCCACCCTCCGCCGGCGCGACGGCTTCCCCGAGAAGTTCACCGCCGCGATGCACGAGGCCGCCGAGGCCGACGAGTCGCTCGCCGAGTTCGACCCCGAGAACATCCCCGCCCCGGACGAGACCTGGGACCAGCTGCCCGCCCTGTCCGACGAAGAAGAGGCCGAGTTCCATCGTCTCCTCGACAAGCTGGACCCCGTCGACCTCGCCGAGGAGCTCATCGACCAGTCCGCGCTGGAGTTCGAGACCTCCGCCATCGACATGGGCCCCCTGCTCGAGCTGCTGCGCGCTTCGGACGAAGAGGAGGACGGGTGAGCCCGCGCGCGCTCGACACCCCCGAGGGGCGGCGGTCGACGTGGCGCGCGCTGGTGCGTCGGCTCGCGGCCGTGCTGCGGGCGGGTCAGCTCCACCCCGCGGAGACCCCCGCGTTGGCCGCGGCGACCGAGGACCTGGGCGAGCTCCTGCGCGCGATCGCCGGGCGCGTCGGGGCGGTCCGAGTCACGACCGAGGACGAGGTTCGGGTCAACGGGGAGCCGATCCTCGGGGGGGCGAGGCGCACCGAGCCGGACCTCCTCACGCCCCTGCTGCGGCGGCGCCGGTTCGCGGGGATCGACTTCGACCGCGGCCCCGGCACGGCGGAGCTCAAGGCCTTCCTCGGGATCTGGCGGGCGTGGCGACCGGGCAGCGGATCCTTCAACGAGGCGCTCCGCCGCGCCGGGGTGCGGTCCTTCCGCGTCCTCGGGCCCGACGAGGGGCCCGGCCGCGGGCCGGAGCCGACCTCGCACGACCACCACGAGGTCCTCGACGGCTACTGCGCGCTCCTGGCGGTGGCGGATCGCCTAACCGATCCGAGCGCGCCCGGCGACGACACGGACCGGAAGGCGGACGCCGCGGTCCACCGCATGGCCGCGATCGTCGTCGCCTCCCCCGACGCCGCCCTGTCCATGGCCACCCACCGCGACCCCGCGCGGTACGAGGCCGTGCACGCGACCAACACGTCGGTGCTCTCGATGTTGTTGGCGCGCCACGTGGGGCTGGGCCCGGAGTCGATCGTCGACGTGGGCCGGGGCGGTCTGTACTGCGACCGCGCCCTCGCCCTGCGGTCCGGCGACGTGCGCCACGCGCGGGGCAAGCTCGGCCGCGACCTCGCGAAGCGGGTCCGGGTGCATCCGATCGACGGCTTCCTCCTGTCCCTCCGGGGCGACGGGCTCGACGAGGCCGACCGAGCCCGGGCGATCGTGGGCTACGAGCACCACATCGGCGTGGACGGCGCCGGGTACCCCCCTCAACTGGGCGGCCGCGTGCCCCACCTCTTCTCGCGCATCGTCGCGATCGCCGACGGCTACGACGCGCTGTGTCACGACCGCGGGGACCGGCCCGGGCTGCCGCGCCCCCTGGCGTTGGAGTCGCTCGCGAAGGGCGCCGGGAAGCGGTACGACGAGGCCCTCCTCCATCGGTTCTTCGAGTTCACGGGGCGGTTCCCGCCGGGCTCGGTGGTGCGCCTGGGCAGCGGGAACATCGCCCTCGTCGCGCGCCCGTCGGACGACGTGCGGTTCTTCGATCGCCCCTCCGTCTACGTGGTGCGGGACCCCGCCGGCAGCCCCCTGCCCGCGCCCCGCAGCCTCGACCTCGCGCGCCCCCCGGACGGCAAGCCCCGGTGGGTGGCGAAGGTCCTCCACGAGCGGCTCTACCCGGAGCGACTGATCCCCCTCCTCCTGGGCACGTGACCCCCGGAAACCCGGGGCACGACGGGCCGGCGAACCGTTAGAGTGGGCGCGGGAGGTTGCATGAAGCGCCCAAACCTCGGCCCCGGCCTGACCCTGCTCATCCTCGGCTGCGG
>Ga0114933_10000842_pt1 | contig 35980 bp, 36 predicted proteins | sample 4SBtaG_FD_89691 | JGI IMG/M metagenome (GOLD analysis project Ga0114933, IMG submission 89691) | Deep subsurface microbial communities from Kolumbo volcano to uncover new lineages of life (NeLLi) - 4SBTROV12_W25 metaG | ecosystem: Environmental > Aquatic > Marine > Volcanic | place: Kolumbo... | reverse complement strand
CCACCTCCGCCGGAAGGACCACCGCGTCCACCTCCGCCGGAAGGACCACCGCGTCCACCTCCGCCGGGAGGACCACCGCGTCCACCTCCGCCGGAAGGACCACCGCGTCCACCTCCACCGGAAGAGCCGCCAGTGCCACCTCCTCCGCCACCGGAAGGGCCGCCAGTGCCACCTCCTCCGCCTCCACCAAGGCCGAATTTTGAGGATAGGCTGACAGGTAATAATTTAGATGTAGCTAACTGCTTGCCTACTTCTACTTTGGTGTTGCTCGAAGATCTGACTGATGAGCAATTGCAGGATGCATTTGATACCATTTCTCCAGCGAGAAATGCACTAGCTACTTATGCTTCGGAAAACGCTGTGTTTTCGATTACAAAAGTAGTGCAGTCACGTCATGCCGATAAGAGGTTTATGGGTTGTGATTTTGCACATAGCTGTGATTGTGATAACAAAGAGGATGCATGCGATGATCCAAAGAAGAAGAACTCTATCTGGTATAGCGTACTAGGTGAGTATGGCTCTGTAGATTGTTGTGACGAGACACCTGACTTTAGCTTTGTTAACGCTGGTGTTCTTCTAGTCTATGACCGTTATGGAGATGATTTAGATCTCTTTAGTGGAGGCGTTGGTTACCTAAGAACTAACCTTGATATGGATAATAGTTTAGGTGATGCCACTATCGATCAATTCTTCGCTGTGCTCTCGGGTATGGTTGAGATCGATTGGTTCTATCTAGATCTAGCTCTTTGGGGCGGAACTCATAGAGTCCATAACGAAAGAAATGTCTTCTACCCTGGGTATGATGAGACCGCTGTAGCCAACTATAATGGCTGGCAGCTCTCTCCTCATGTCGAGTTTGGTTGTAAAATAGATAGATGTTGGTTTGTAACAGAGCCGTTTCTAGCTTTTGACTGGGCAAACAATTGGAAAGAAAGTTTTATAGAGCATGGTGCAAGCCCATTCAATATGAAACAGGAATCTCAATACTCTTCAATGCTGAAAAGTGAACTTGGATTCCGGTTTTATGAATGTGTTAACTTGCCTAGCATAAGTACCATCTTCATCTTCAAAGAGAAGCTGAGCTATGTGAACAAGACTCCTTTTGGAACAGGAGAAGTAATCGCAAGAGCTACTGATGGAATTTGCACATTTTCTATAGAGTCATGTGATAGAAGCCGAAACCATCTCGCAGCTGGTTTTGAATTCTTAATCGTTCCAATGGATCAGAATACCGCATATCTAAGCTTTGGGTATGATGGTGAGTATTTTGATGGCTATCAATCCCATGAGGGTATTGCAAAGCTAGTCTTCAACTTCTAATGTAGTGAAGGCTTAATTAATAATGGGTTGAATCTAATCTATCAGTAATATGATAGACGCGATTCAATCCATTTTTTTTTGATCTCGAAGCTTTTTAAAAAAATGATGAAAGTTATCCAAATTTCTTGGATTAATTACAGTCCAATAAATCCAACCTTTGTAGCAATCATAGTAGTGCTCAAAACTGTTATTTCAGTTTCGAAAGGCTTTTCTAAAGGATGTGACATGTCTTAGCAAATCGCTTGCAATACTACCGCAAAGTAGTTCTGCCGCAAGTCAACCTTTACCAATTCTTTCCACTTCTAACTTGAATTTCCTTTACTTTTTGACAAAACAAAATTGTATAATACCCTCATTGAAATTTCACTGGAGTCAAGCATGAAGATTACTTCTTACCTATTTTCAACTTTATTTTTATTTACAACGTTTTTCATTAACCCTATTTTTTCAGAACCTAGCCCTTATATTGTAGCTTCACAGCAAAAAGCTGGGTCTCATCTTTTAATGAAACTTTTAGGGATGATAAATGAGCACAGAGAACCCACTTATTTTGTTCATTTGAATAAAAATGACTTTCATCCAAACATGATTGAAGAGTGTTGGGAGAAGGGGCAGCTTCCATACGTACACCTTTTTCAACCTCAACTAACTTATCAATATTTTTATAAACATCATTCAAAATTCAAGGTGATTACTATCCTTAGAGATGTTAGAGATGCCTATGTATCTCTATCTCACATGTTGGTAAAAAATCGTTATATTTCCGAACAAGAAAAAATAGAAGAGGCAATAAAAAATAAGGCATATTTTAGGATGAGCCGTGATTTATCGTTATTTCTCAATGATCCAAGGTTTTATGTCGTTAGGTTTGAAGATTTAATTGGGCCTAAGGGAGGTGGAGATAAAAAAAGACAAACTCAAACAATTTATGATTTAGCCGCATACATTGGTGTGCCGATCACTTATGCCCAAGCAAGTAAGTACGGTGATGAGCTTTTTGGAGGGAAAACCCTCACCTTTAGAAAAGGACAAATTGGCTCATGGAAAAAAGCATGTACTGAGGAGCAAAAACTCTGGTTAAAGGATTGTTTTGGAGATGAGCTTATTCGTTTAGGTTATGAAAAGGATTATGACTGGTAATCGTTTTTAGACTTAAGGAAGGTCTGAGTAATTGCTATTTTTCCATTGTTCAAGTGGAAAAATAACTGAATTGGTTTGTAATTTCATATTGACTGTTTTGCCTTTAAAGGCTTGATAGGGTAAAAAGTTGCTATTACAGGGATTACCCATAAGATCTATAAAAGTCAGGTGTTTAGAGATCTAAAACACCTGATTAATATTATGACAGGAAAAGATCAAAATACAGCAATTAATCAGACCTTCCTTAGGAGGCATTCAATAGTTGCTATAGTTTAAATTTCTCGTGCTATATTTGTTCAAACTTAATTGATAATTCGATGAGTATAGTTTGGGTCGCCCGTATACCAGAGAAGGAGATTATGTCGGATTCCTTTTTTGACAGTTAACACTTCGTGGTAGTATTCGGGTCCATTAGGAAAAATAACTAATCGATTTTTCTTGATGGGGATCTTTTTCTTGTAGATTTTGTTAAAGGGGCCATCTTCCATAACAATCTCACCACCTTCAATATCATCATTCAAATAGAGGATGGCTGTGAAATCATACCAAGGGGTATGGTTTGGTTCAAAACTTCCCATGCAATTTTCGCTGCACAAACGACGAATAGTGCAGGGGTTTTTTCCATGAATAGGGCAAACGAAGGTTATATTATCAGAATGGTAAGGGCAGAAACTTCCAGGAATTCTAGCGTGAATTACCGCGTGAGATACATGGAATACTTCCCTTGAGGCACCAAAGTTCTTTTCCATTTCTATTAAGACTCTTTCTGAGATCATGCGAGCTATATTTTGTATCTTTGGAGGAGTGGAGCGATTGATATAAGCTCTATTTGTCCCCATATTGTAGGTGCTGTCCAAGGTTCTGTCTTGGTACTTAATTAAGGTAGATGAAATTTCGTCTGAGACAAAGTCATCAATGATAATAATATTGTGCTCTGGATTTGCAAAGAGAGTGCTACAGAATAAAAAAATGAGAATGTTTTTTAACATAGTTGATCCTTTTTTAAGTTGGAAAAGGTTCTCATATTTTGAAGAGAATGTAAAGAATCAAGTTGTTGATTTTTTGGTAGAATTTTAAAAGATATGTGGTTGACTAATGAGAAAATGGAAATACTAAGAAGAATAGTTTGCGCTGTTGTTGGGAACAGATGATATAGTCGAATATACAAAAATTCCGTTTGATCTCACACTATAACGATAGTTTTTTGGAGAGTAGATGCAATTCTCATTTTTTTTTTATTAATGAGCTCAATTTGCTCTATTCTTTCCTGAAAAAGATGGAAATTATTTAGATTAATTACAGGCCAATAAGTCCCACTCTAGCAGCTACAATAGCAGTGCTTAAGATCGTTCCCCCCATTCCAAGAGATATATAGCCCGAACTATTTCTAACATTACATGCATGCCAACCAGCTTGAAGTGCATTAGGAACGGTGTAACGTCCACTATTCCCTGCTTCCATTTTTTCTTGCATAGCTCTTTGAGCATTCCTGCTCATAATATGAGAGACTACAAATGTAATAGCTGCTCCTGCAGCTAAATAAGGGAGAAGCTGTGCAGATGTAATTTTCAATGCCATGCCCCAGATAGGAAGTCTTGCAAGTGTCGCAAAAACAGCTCCTGCGATAGCACTTACATGCCAAGTTGCAATCATTCCCCAAGTAATTGCATTCAATGTGGGATTGAGGGTGTTTATGGGGCGAAATCTGGTTTCTGTTCCATCATAGAAATGGCCTACAGTAAAATATTCAATACAGTCTCTGCAGGCAATCATATCGTTTGAAATGCCATAGCTGACTCCTGTAAGAACGGTCATTCCAATGATTCGCAAAGATTCCACTGGTGATATGACAGCTAAAGCAGCTGATCCAGTTGCAGCCATGGCTGCATATGTAAAAGTGCTATATCTGGGATTGATAAAGGAGTTATTTTCATCTCTTCCGATTGCTTGTGCTAACGCTGCCATAAATACCTCAAAATTTAGTGAACAATAATAAGTATATTAGAATTAGTTTTCAATAGTTGGATTTGTTTATTTCTTGATTAAATTCTAAATTTAACAATTCGCTAATAAAAATATTTTTGAAATAGCAAAGGAATGGATTTAATAGAGATGTAAATGTTCGTAGCATTTAGTGCTATTTATTCTGAGTGAATTCGTAGAAGAAGGTATTGATGTGCTTCTCTTCTTTTTTGAGCTCTTCTTCTGTTAGTTTCTTTTGATCTGCTACCGCGGCCTTCTTCTCCTCCTGCACAATTTTAATCGCTTCTGCATATGGTTCCGAAACACTGGTTTGATATTTGGTCAGAGATTTATTTGTATCATAATAGAAAGAGTTTTTCACAAAAGAAACAACACCTATATGGGGGTGCGGTAGAAAATCGGTGCCATCTTTATCATCAACAATAATAGTAATCCCAATGTTACTTTTGGGAAAAGGGTATTCAACTAAGCCAACTCGTATCTCTTTACAATTGTTAATTGCGGTTTGGTATTCATTAACACAGTCAAGAGCAATACGTCTTAATTCATCTTTTGGAAGGGGGCCTACAATTCGAAAAGTAAGAGCAAGCTCTCGGATTTTGCCCATCATACCTGCACCAAAACCTGTTTGTTTCATGTGATATCTTTTGCAAAGTGTTTTAGAAACATTTGCAGTTATTTCATAAGCTTTTTTCTTTGCGACAGGGTTAGTTTTGTATTTTGAATTGTGGGATGAATAGTCTGGATAGCAAGAGGAAAAAAGAAAAAGCCAGAGTAAAAAAAATGTAATTTTCATTGATATCCTAACGTTTTAATACGTTGCTTTATTCCAGTTTTGAGTTCGCTTTGATAAGAAGGATGGAGGAAAGAATGCACTATGCCCTGGCCTTTTGTATTTACCAATTGTATCGTATCGGAGTATTTCTGTCTCCCTGCGGGATCTGCCCAGGTGACAGGGTCAGTGGTGGCGACATAGTGCGTTACAAAGCCGCAGGTATCGGGATCGATGTAGGCCGCAGGTCCGACTGCTAGCACATGGATGCTGCGGGCAACTTCTGGGTGATATCTGCTGAGAGTCTCAAGAGCGTTGCGTGTATGGATCGCTCCTTGGCTGTGGCAGGTATGAATAACATGGCCGCCTCCGCTCGTTTTTTTATAGTGGTCGATCCAGTCATACATGAGGAGGGTTGCGGGATCAGAGAGAGTATGCATAACAAGACCGGTAATGCATTCAGCGATGTCACCTAGGATTCCAAGCGTTGCATTATAGACGAAGTTAACCTCGTAGCCATCGATGATGTCGGAGAGAATAGTTGCACTGGTATGGCAAGAGGTGTAGGTGTTGTAGACGCCGTTGATAAAGGTGAATTTGAGATTGTCTGAAAGCGCGCCTTTGTCTCCCGATTGTCCCATAGAGGAGTCGGGATTTAAGTTAAGAATGCCTTTGGGTTTTCGTGCGCTATTCAGGCCGACGTAGATGTTGCCAAGAAGCTCGTTGTGAAATGAAAAGTCAAAGCGTGGAAGTAGCATTGTACTATTTGATTTGAGAGGATCAGGGCCAAAATCAAAACCAGCGCCGATAAAGAGGTGGGATGTAGGCAGGCGTACATTAAAGTATTTTTCAGAGATCCAGGAGCCAGCAAGTACGCCGATTGTGATTAAACTCTCAACGACAAAAAGGCCTTCTTTATCGGAGAAACTTTGCGGGTTTGCGTGGACATAGGCGTAGAGATTGACCCCATCGATTAGGCCTGCTGGATCAGGTGTTAGCCATCTGCCAGTTGAGGGATTGTAGTATCTCTTTCCGTAGAAGATGAGACCCGTTTCATCATCGACACGTTTAGATGCGTAGCGCCAAGGATTGCGGATAGTCGTATAGGGAATGGGCCTGCCTTTTCCATTATAAATCTGTTCTTCCCCAAAGGATGAGTAGTAGTAGGCTTCAGCAAGCTCGCGTGTGTCCGCGTGAATGAGGTGAGTGATATTTCCTCTGTGATCATGAAGGGGAGCGTAGACCTCATCGTTGAGCTCGATAGCAACTGCTGCTCCAATGTCTGCTCCCTGGCTGATTCCCAGGATGCGGAGCTGCTTGATTGAGCCATCTGAGATAGAAGCAATTTCCATCTCATCTTGATAGAGAAAGTTTTGGTGGGAGACAAGGCGAGGGTGCGTTATATGGTTGGTATAGATTCTCTTTTGTGTTCTTCGATTGAGAGCATCATAGTGAAAAAGAATCGTATGAGTCTTAGTTACCACTTTTGTCAGGCGAGATAGGGCGTCATAGTGATAGTCTGTTTTGCTCTTCGGCGTGATTTTCTGAATAGGATTCCCATTTAAGTCATAAGAATACTGTTCAGTTTGAGATGATATAAGCTGGTTTAAATCGTTGAATTCAGAAGGCACGTGGTCAAGCTCTCTTCGGTTATGAAGAGAATCATAGCGATACATGTGAGTGATGGGGCCTCTGTCTTGAATGATCTGATCTAAACCATCATATGATACTTCTGTTGTTCCAAAGTGTGAGGAGTTATGGCTGCAGAGATGCCCCGTCTCATTATAGGTGTAGTTTGAAGTGTGATAGGGTGATCTCTGATGGGTGATCTTGCCTGTTAGATCCCGCTTTGTCTCAAATGAGCCTGTATTTGCAATCATCTCCTGCTCTAAAAGATTGCCTTGAGCGTCATAAGTAGAATAGTTGTGACTATAGAGGAGCTCCCCCTCGGCAGATAGGCGGTTGATCTGTCTAAGATAAAGAGCGTCGTGTTCATAAGAAATCGAGGATTGATCGGGGAGAGTAATTGTTAGAAGTCTTCCCAAGTGATCATAGGTTTTAGATAGAGATAGGTTATGATCTTGTCTTTCAAAGATCATATGTCCCAGATCATTGAACTGCCGGGTGGTGGAGGTATTGTTTATGTTGTCGCATGCATCTGTTAGAAAACCCTTGGCATTGTAGGTATAGCTGTAGTCGATCTCGCCGTCCGAAGAATTTAGACGGGTGAGCCTTCCAGCTGTATCATAGGCGCACGCTATAATTGTGCCATCTGGTTTCATTTCAGAGGTCTTTCTTCCCTGAGAATCATAGGCATATCTAGTGGTTTTCTCTGAGGGTCCTTGATAATTTAAGGTAAGGAATTCAAGCTGCCCATCTTTATAGACCCAACGAGTTTTTGATTTTGAAATGCATTTTTGAAGATAATAGATAAAGTTGATTTGCAGAGTCTTATTTCCCTGTTCATCATAGAAATACTTCTCTTTTGAAAGGGTCATTTCAAGAGGGTTTTTCTTTTCAAGAGAGAGTATTTTGTTTTGCTGGTTTGTGATCTCTATAGTGAGATTTCCTAATGAGTCGATGATCGTTTTTTTTGTAGCACGCTCTCCACCTGATAAGGGATGAAAATCATCGTAGGAGAAGAGTGTTTTACGGTCCATTGCATCAATATGCTCTACGATTCTACCAAAAGAGTCATAGGAGATGATATCGGTAGCTCTCCCTGAATAGGTTACATCCGATTTTACAATTCTTCTTCCATAATGATCATATTCATAGTAGGAATGGTCAAAGATTTTCCGTCCATTTTCCTCTTTCCACTGTTCGAGCACATTTCCGCTTATGTCGTAGAGAGTCTTGTTCTCGATGGTACTACCAGAGTGCTCAGTCTTAACAGAGTAAATTCTTCCCATGGAGTCATAAGAGAATTTGGCCTTTTTCGTACCAAGTGAAGATCTCGTCTCTTCACATATTTTTCGACCTGCACCGTCGTAATGGTAGAGGGTTTGAATTCCTGTTGAATCGGTGTAAGAGAGAAGAGAAAAAGCGTTATATTCCCATGACTCACTCGAAAAAAGAGTGCCATTTGCCGAGATTAGTTTTTTAGAAGTTGTTCTTCCAAAGTAATCAGTTTGATACTGGATAGTGGTACCATCTGGATGTACCTCCTTTTGAAGCGAGCCGTCTTTTGCATAGATCTTATTAATCCGGTTTCCCTTTTCATCAATTACAGCTTTGGGCTTATTGAAGGAGGTGTATTCGATGTGCTTTGATTTGCCCTCTTGATTTTTTAAATTAATAACATTTCCAAAAGGATCGTAGCTAAAATGGGTGGTTATGGAAGGGAGATGGAGGTTTTGAGGAGTGGTGGAGCTTGTCATCCTACCTAGAGCATCATGTTCAAACTGAGTAGTTCTGCCCTGAAATGATGTTGAGCTAGTTTTATTTTTTAGCTTGTCGTAGGTGTAAGAGCTCTTCCTATTTCCATCTTTTGAAGTGAGCTCAATTTGAATGACGTTGGATGCGTGATCGTAGGAATAGAGCCTTGTGATGGGAGAGTTCGCTTCTTTCTCTGATATAAGTTGATTTTTTTTGTTGTAGGAATAGATGGCATCTCTATTTTGCTCATCAACTTTTTTGATCAGATTTCCTGCTTTATCATAGAAAAAACGGTTGCTGTAAACATAGGTATGATCTGCATCATAGAAATCGATTTTGCTAATAAGGTTTTGCTTGTTATAGGAATAAACTTTTTTGTTTAGGAGCTTTTCTCTAGTCTGATCAAAATACCTCTCTTCAATTTCTTCAGGAAACCCCAAGCCAGGAGTAGAATTCTTAGGTTTGATAAGGGTGATTTTTCTTATGCTGACTCCCTTTAAGTTGTCGGAATCCTTGGTTGATCCATCATCGGTAATCATACGAACTAGAATGTGATCTTGATTGTACTCGTAAAACTCTCTTACAAGAATTCGGTTTTGAAAATGCGTTAACTTGGATGTAATTAATTGAGTATCTTTGAAATAGGTATAGCTCGTCTCTACCCCGTTTGTCTCTACCTGTGAGAGTAGACGGTTTAAACCATCTTGAGAATATTTACGGTGGATAGAAGAGCTCTCTTTTTTAGACTTACCTGATACCTCTACCTGGGTAACGTTACCAAACGTGTCATAGGAATAACTCGTCTTTTTAGAGTCGTTTTGATCCTTTATGATAAGAGACTTTAGAAGATGAGGTTTGTTGTTTGCTCCCCATTCATAACGCGTCTCCTGAAGAAGCTTGCCATTCTCCCTTGATTTGATAAATTGGATACGCCCAATTTTAGAAAAATGATAAGAAGTCTCGCCGCCATAGATGTCTTTAACAAGGGTAATTCCAGGAGAAGGAACCTTTTTCTTGCCGATATTATATAAGAAAAAGTGTGTTGGAGAACATTCCTTTGAGCTACTTGGGAATTTTATCGATTTTATGCGATTTAATTTGGTGTCGCTGTAACCTTTAACATGAACCTTTTCTTTGATAACGATATTTTCATCAAGATGGTAGTAAGAGGCTTTGAATGTCGGATTATTATGATCGTGTTCTTCTTTTACAAAGGGAATTTTTCTCTCTCTTTCTTTGCTGTAATGAAAGCTTTTGTTAAGCCCAAAGTTGCTGTCAATGCTCTCTAAAAAATGGTAGGAAATCTTCTTCTCCTCTCCGAGTTCCTTTCTCTCCTTAGAGCTATGAAAATTATCGATGGTTTTAACCGAGTAGTTATAAGTAACCTCTCTTCCATCGCTTGAGCTAACATGGCAAGATGCGCTATCCTTATTGGACTTATGTTTGAAATTGACCCATGCATAGGTCTTTTTGCCAGTTGGATTCTTCGACTCAATTTTTGAAATTCGTCCCTTATTATCATAGTTATAAATGATAAGATTTCCATTAGGCTTTTTCTCACTCTTCAAATGAAAGAGATGCTCATTATTGCTATACTTGGTTAAGTCTTCTAAATTAAAAATAGAATCTTCAAATACCTCATATTCTTCATAAGTTCTGAGTGTTCCATCTGGATGGTGGAAGTATATTGTCTTATTTGATCTAGTAAAGTACGCATTTTCTAAATTTGCGTTAAAAGAAGTTCCTTGAGGTAAATTAGTAAGTGAAAGTAAATCCTCCGTTAGATCGGGTTTATAGAGCTCTTTATTTCCCTTCTGAGGGGTTAAATATAGTAGGGTTGTGCCGTCATGCTCTGAGACAAAAGCTCTCTCATTAGAGGTTCTGTTCCCTTCAAGGTGTACAAACAGTCTTAGTTTTAAATGAGGTAATATTTGCCAGCCCGCTTCAGGTTGTAAAGTGTTTCCACTTGAGTAACTTCTTGTAATGGTCAAAGGTTCGGGTGCTGAAACGTAAAGATCGTTTTCATAAAGCTTTAATGAACCTGATAGAAGGTTCACGTATTCTGTATAGTCGTTTGCAAAAAGGTTAAAAGTGAAAAAAACTAAAAGTAGACGGATCATGCAAACATCTCAGGAAAGTTTGTAGAAAATTCGACGAGATTAAAATTTAAAATGACTATTTTGTCAAATCATTTTTTAAAGAAGGGGTTAAGAGGGAAGGTGCATTGAGCTGCGAAGGGTGAATTAAAACGGATCTAATAACCTATATATAATGGGCGCTGCTTTCAAAAAGAATGGAAGTCTGTTCTACTCTCAATAATACCGTTTCTAGAAATAGGACTTATGAACTAGCTTTGCGACAAAGATTTAGGTGAGATGGGAAAAGTTTGTAGGTGGCAAATCGCGAAAGAATTCGTTGTGTAAATTTATTTTTGTATCGGAAAAGGAAAAAAAGAGTTTTATATACAAGTATGTTTAAAAAATTGTTCTTATCATCATTTTTGTGTGTTGCTACAGCGTATTCTTTACCACAAGGCGCTGATGTTAAAAATGGCTCAGTTGATATACAGATGCCAAGTGAAAGTAGTCTAAAGGTTACATCTTCAGATAAAGCAGTGATTAGTTGGGATTCATTCTCAATTGAAGCTCTAGAGTCTGTTAAGTTTGTTCAACCCTCTTCTAAGTCTGCTGTTTTAAATACTGTTTCGACGAATAGCCCTAGTGAGATCTACGGTTCATTGACTGCGAACGGCAAGTTATATCTTATCAATGAAAGCGGGATTTTAGTAGGTCCAGATGCAGTGGTTAATACCGCAGAGTTTGTTGCATCGACGCTTCCAGCCTCAGAGGCTGAGTTCATTGAAGGAATGGATCTCTTGTTTCAAGGTGATTCTGACGCACAGATTGTCAATCTAGGTAAGATCAACGCAAAAAACAATATTTATATATTCGCTGAAAGGATTGAAAACGAAGGAGAGATGAGAGTTTCAAAAGGTGAAGTTTCTCTGCTTTCTGGCCATGAAATCTTTTTGCAAGATGGTAAAAATCCCCTATTACGCATTACACCCGACTTTGAGAGCGGAAGTGTAGAGACTAGCGGAGTCATTGAAGCTCTAGAAGTTCAAATAGAATCAAATGGCGTGCATGGATTAGGGATACGTCAGTCTCCTAAAGGAAAGATCTCTATTTTAAAAGAGGGCGGCAAAGTTCTTCTTAAAACAAGAGGCTCCATGATCAATAATGAAGGCCAGATCAGTGCGATAAGCGGAGATGTAACGATTGTAGCGGATTCAACTAAAAATAAAGCTGGCGCAGTCTGTCAGATAGGTACTATCGATGTAAGCGGACCATCTGGTGGCCGCATTGAGATAAACGCAGCTAAGTGCCAACAGTCAGGTAGTCTATTAGCAGATGGCACAGATCTATCTGGCGGAGAGATTATTGTTAACATTCCCGGCTCTTTTCTTGAAACGGGCGCAGCTATTCTATCTGCTACAGGAAAGGACAAAGGCGGAGCCATTAGCGTTTGTTCAGATGGGTCCGGAAATTATCACTCTTCAGGTTCCTATGATGTAAGCGGCAATGTAGGTGGTAATATCAAGGTAACTGCCGGAAACGTAAAACTAATTGGCGCTGATTTAAAAGCTAACGGTGCTACTCAAGCTGGCGAAATTAACATTGGCGGAGGATACCGTGGTAGAGATAGAACTCTTCCCAATGCTAACTCAACTTTTCTTAGCTGCTTCACCAAGATAGAGGCGAATAGCGATCCTATCAAAGGAAGAGGCGGAAAAGTCATTATTAGAGCAAATGATAAGCTTGAGCAGTTTGGTACTATTGAGGCGCTTGGCCATCATGGTTTTATCAATTTGTATGGAAAAGATCTTTTCTCTGGAGGCTCTACAACAGCTTCCCAAGTACTTCAGCAAAGATAATTTCATAGGCGGTCAAAGCTCTAGCTTTGACCGCTTTCTAATTTAGCATTTTCTTGAGACTGTTTAGAACTTGAGGGCATCTCTTAGATAGGTGAGAATCTCTTTGATAGGGATGCGCTCTTGCTTCATCGAGTCTCTTTCGCGGATGGTTACCGTATCGTCTTCGAGGGTGTCAAAGTCGATCGTAATACAGAAAGGTGTGCCGAGCTCATCTTGGCGCCTATAGCGCTTGCCTATGGCCCCTGACATATCAAATTCTGCAGGATAGACACTTTGAACGAGCTCAAAGACCTCTTTTGCTTTGCCTCTAAGGGGCTCTTTTTTCATGAGCGGGAAGATAGCAGCTTTAACAGGAGCTATTCTAGGCTCTAAGTGAAGGACTGTTCTCGTTTCACCATTTTCAAGCTCCTCTTCATCATAAGCATCGCAAAGAATAGCAAGCAGGGTACGATCAAGGCCCCAAGTGGGTTCAATCACATGAGGGATAAACTTCTCTTTGGTCTCAAGATCGTGATATTCGAGCTTCTCTTTAGAGAACTCTTTATGTTGAGAGAGGTCAAAATCGGTGCGGTAGGCAAGACCGTAGAGCTCGGACGTGCCAAAGGGAAAATCGTAGACGATATCAACCGTTCTCTTTGAGTAGTGAGAGAGTTTTTCTGGTAGGTGCTCTTTTAGGTGAAAATGGTTTTTTCTAAGACCGATGAGAGAGCACCAATCTTGCATATCTTTTAGCCATTTTTCAAAAGTCTCTTCCCAGTTTTCTTCACGGATAAAGTATTCGATTTCCATCTGTTCAAATTCGATAGTGCGGAAGATGAAGTTGCCGGGAGTGATTTCATTTCTAAAAGCTTTTCCCACTTGCGCAATTCCGAAGGGGAGTTTAACACGCATGGTGTCGAGTATATTTTTGTAATCAAGAAAGATTGCTTGCGCAGTCTCTGGTCGAAGGTAGGCAATATCTTCAGGATGGCCGCCCGTCTTGCTGATCGGTGTATGAAACATGAGGTTGAAGTGTCTAGCTTCTGTAAAGTCATTTGCTTTACACTTAGGACAGTTAACCTTTTCTTGAATCATCTTCGTTAGCTCTTTTAAGCTAATGCCTTCCCCGTCGATGCCGAGAGACTGTTCCACTAGATGATCTGCACGAAAGCGCGATTTACACTCTTTGCAATCGATCATGGCATCATTGAAGCCGTCTAAGTGGCCTGATGCTTTCCAAGTTTGTGGGTGAAGTAGAATGGGGCCATCTAGACCTACAATATCTTGCCTCTTTTGAACGAAAGTCTTCCACCAAAGCTCGCGCACCTGGCGCTTCAGTTCGACGCCGTAGGGGCCGTAAGAATAAGTGTTTGCAAATCCGCCGTAGATTTCTGAGCCGGGGTAGATAAATCCACGCCTTTTAGCTAGTGCTACGATCGGTTTTAAAGAGTCAGTCAATTTTTCTTTCTTTGTCATCATGGGTCTATTGTAGTGGCTTGTGGATCAATAATCTAGAAATTTTTATTCTGAGCAGATAGATTGGGACTATATGGAAGAAAAACCACTATTTACCATCGCGCTTATTGTCAAAGAGTTTGCCTATCTGGCATCGTTGACACTAGATAGTATCATCAAGCAAAAATTTCAATCGTACGAGGTTGTGATTGTTGAGGTGGGCGCCGAACAAAATATGCTTCGCATTATTGAGTCCTATGAGAATCAAAAAATTGAGGTCTATCACGAGAAGGATGGAAATCTTGCCTCCATGATGAATAAAGTGGTCACCTTTGCTAAGGGAAAGTATATCCAGTTTTTCTATCCAGGGGATCAATTTCTTTCAAATCGTTCGCTTCAAACTGCTAGCGAGATTATAGGAGCGCGCGATGATATCGATCTCTTTTATGGAACACAGCTGGAAAGATCAGGGAAATATCCAGAGATAGCCCATCAGAATTTAAGTTTGGAGCTTTTGCAAGAGGGGAAGGTTCCATCGAGGCTTCACTCCTGTTGGTTTAGCACGAAGATGTTATCTGAGGAGGGTAATTTTGATACCCGCTATCCTTATCGTGCCGCTTTCGATATGTTCTGCAGAATTTATAAGAAGAGTCCTGAAAAGCTTGTGCATTTTGGTAGGGTCTTTGTTGACTATGAATATCGAAGAGTCTCACCCCACATTACACTTCGCTATGTGGTTGAGACCTACTCTCTTCTTTTTCGCCATTTTGGTTTTAAGAAAGCTGTTGTATGGTGGTTTGTCCAAGACCGTATTGTGATCACAAAGTGGCTATTCAATAAATTAAAGCAGATCTTTTGGCGAGCATAGGGGCTTAAAAGTCTTTCTCTTTAAACCATTTTTTCACCCAGTTATCGAGTGCGATCTTACCAGGTCCAAAAAATAGCACCACTAAAGACATAATGAGAAAAGGAAATGGTGCCTCTTTTACAAAAGGAGCAGGATCGGAGATAAGGCTAAAGGAAAAGACGTGCAAGTGAGCTGTAGAATAGGCTGTAATCATAATGATAGAAGTCAAAAAAGCGGTGAGTCTTGATCCCAGGCCAACTATGAGAAGAATTCCTCCTACGCATTCGATGATTCCTACAAATCCAGCATTGAAAGCAGGAAATGGGATGTTCATATTCGTGAAAAATTGAATGACGGGGTCTAGATTGCTTAATTTTCCTAAACCTGCCTTAAAAAATTGATGTCCCCAAGTAAGCCTTAAAATAAAGATGAATAGGCTTTGGAAGTTGGAAAAGAAATTTGCGAATTTTTGATAAAGTCTAAAAACAATCATACAACCCTTGTAATCTTTTTTATAATCGCTGTTCGTTTTTTTGAGAAGAAGAGATGCTTTCTTATTGGTCATCTTGTATACTTTTTACCAAATAAATATTGGGGATTTATGGAGCTTTCAAGTGCCTCCAAAACAGATTTAAAGGCCTGGCTGAAAGATAAGGGGTATAAGCCCTTTATTGCAGATCAAATTTTTGACTGGATCTATGTTAAAAAAGAATTTGATTTTTCAAAAATGTTGAATCTAAAAAAAGATTTGAGAGAGGAGCTTGAAAAGTCATTTCGCTTCCCGCTCATTAAACTTGTGAAGACAGAAGAGTGCAAAACGGGTGAAGTGACAAAGTTTCTTTGGAAGCTGGGTGACGGTAAGCTTGTAGAATCCGTTTTAATCCGATCGGGAGATAGAAGGACTGTTTGCGTCTCATCGCAAGTGGGCTGCAATGCAAGGTGTGCCTTTTGCGCATCTGGAAAAGAGGGCTTTTTCCGAAATCTCAGTAAGTCTGAAATTGTAGAGCAGATTCTTCAGATCAATCTCCACTTAAAAAAGTTTGAGGAAAGAGTCTCACACATTGTTTTCATGGGGATGGGGGAGCCGCTTGAAAATTACGACAATGTCGTGGGAGCTATACGCCATCTTATTGACCCTGAGACGCTCGATCTCTCGTCCAGAAAAATTACCATTTCAACAGTGGGAATTGTAGACCGTATTGAGCAGCTCAAAGAAGAGGGGCTTAAAGTCAATCTCGTGCTCTCACTCCATGCCCCAAATCAGCATGTTCGCAAAAAGATCATTCCTTACGCCAGAAAGTATGATATTGAAGATGTCTTGAATGCGATGGAGAACTACACGTTGAGAACAAAGAGAGATGTTACTTACGAATATATCTTGATTGAGGGAGTAAATGCGGAGCTTAAACATGCAGATGAACTGGCTCTACTCCTAAAAGGCAAGCAGTGCACTGTAAACCTGATTCCTTACAATCCTGTCGATGGATTTCGCATGCCAAGGCCGTCGAAAGAGAAGATCGAAGCTTTTAGAGATCGCCTTCAAGAGAAGAGAATTCCCGTCACATGGCGCTACACTAAGGGAAAAGATATTGCAGCTGCGTGTGGCCAACTAGCACTTAAAAAAGAGGGTGGAGGGTTGCCTATTTATTCTAATTAGAATAGGCTTTTCAAAGGTTTTTTTATGATGAGTATTGCCCACTATTTTACATTTTTTAGGATTGTCATCATTCCTCTCTTTCCGCTTATCTACTTTAAATATGCTTGGTTTGGTCTTACTGAAATGTGGATGCCCTATGTGCTGCTTCTCATTCTTGCAGTTTGTGAATTTACCGACATTTTTGATGGATTTATCGCGAGGAAGAAAGATCAGGTAACCGATTTGGGGAAAGTTCTCGATCCTATGGCAGATAGCATCATGCGTGTTACCGTATTTTTCACCTTCTCTCAAGGAATAATTAGCCTTCCTCTTGTGGTCCCTTTTGCCTTTATGTATCGTGAGTTTTTCATCACGACACTTCGAACGCTTTGTGCTATGAAAGGTTTTGCGCTTGCAGCTAGAAAATCTGGAAAAATTAAAGCGGTCATTCAAGCTGTAGTCTCATTTATCATTCTACTCTTAATAATTCCCTATATGAATGGCTTTTTAGAAATAGAAACTCTTCATAGGGTGAGCTTAGTTCTTGCCGGCTTTGCGGCTACTTATTCGATTCTTTCTGCTTTTGATTATATCTATTCCAATCGAGATTATATTAAAAAAGCAGTGGATTCTTAGCGTCTACTTATAAGATTTTTTCATAGACATCTTGATATTGAAGTGCTGATTTTTTCCAGCTATAATCCCGATCCATGCCCTGTTTGATGAGTGTGTGTGTGCTCTGATCTTTATAGGCGTTTAGTGCCCGGTAGATGGCTTGATTAAAGTCCTTTGATGAATATCCGGTAAAAAGAAAACCATTTTTTAAATCTGTGGGAATATCGGGATCGTCTAGGTCGAAGACGGTGTCTTTCAAGCCTCCCGTTTTTCTCACGATGGGAATCGAGCCGTATCGAAGGGCTATCAGTTGAGTTATCCCGCAAGGCTCAAACTGAGAAGGCATTACAATAAAATCAGATGCTGCATAGAGAAGTCTGCTCAATTTATCATTGAACTTGAAGTGAAAATGGATGTTAGTATTGTCTTTATATTTCTCTGCCAAATTTTCAAAGTGGCCCTGCATATCTTTATCAGGAGATGAGCCGAGTAAAACGCATTGTGCACCTTTCTCAAGTGCAAAAAGGAGGCCTTTTTCAATAAGCTCTGGTCCTTTTTGGTGAACAAGTCTTGTGATGCATGTCACAAGAGGGGCTTTTGTCTTTTTTAGTTGCAGTTCTTCTTGCGTAAGCTCTTTATTTTTCTGCTTTGCATGGATGATTTTGTTGAGAGAATCCTTGTTAGAGTAGTTGAGTGCAAGAGCTGGGTCAATTTCGGGATCCCACATCTCATGATCTATGCCGTTAAGGACTCCGTAGAGCTTCTTTTCATTCTTCTTAAGGGTTTGAAGTAGGCCGCAGGCATATTCTTCGGTGAGAACTTCTTTTGAATAGTTTGGTGATACGAAAATCACCGCGTCAGCGTAATTGATTCCTTCTTTTAGTAGATTCGGAGTTTCAAAGGGAAACTCTTTTACAAGCTCCTTTTCGCATTCTCCCTGATAGCATAAATTGTGGATGTTAAGAGCTACGGCGCCCGGTGTAAGATTATTCAATTTTAATTTAATAAGCGGAGCTGCAATAGCAGAGTGCCAATCATGAAGGTGGAGGATGTCAATCTTCTTATTTTGGCTTAAGAGAAATTTCAGAGCATATTTTGTAAAAGAGATGAAACGGGGAGCGTCTCTATCATCGCCTGTATAGATTGTACTTTCTTCAAAACAGTGCGGGGTTTCGATGAAAAAAAGATTTACGTTATGATAGGTGGCTGTGAGCACTCCTGGTTGATAGGGAGCGGCTCCTAATTTCTCATAATCTAAAAATGCGTACTTAGGTAGCAGCACCTGAACCTGGTGATTATTTTTTTGAAAAGCCTTTGTGAGGCCCAATAATGCATCTCCTAGGCCGCCAACTTTGGCAAAAGGAGCAAATTCTGATGCGATGTGTACGATATACATTCCTTCAGGGTAGTATATAAGAGAAATATTTCAATAAATTTTTTACAAAATGTGGGGGGAATAGGTTATTCAGCTTTTTTTTTACTGCTCCTCTTGCAAATAAATCTTAAGATTAAGTAACATCTATGCTTAAAATACGTTCCTAGAGGAAATTTTGTTGGGGTGTCGCCAAGCGGTAAGGCAGCGGTTTTTGGTATCGCCATGCGGAGGTTCGAATCCTTCCACCCCAACTTTGGACAGTAGAGACTCATGAAAGGCCAGGACCCCTTTTTACTATTTGCAGGATCCTCCCATGAATCTCTTGCACTCGAGCTGGCTAAAGCTCTAAATACCACACTTGGAAAGATCAGAATAGAGACCTTTCCAGACGGTGAAACAGGTGTTGAAGTGCTCCAAAGTGTACGCGGCAGACGGGTTTTTGTCCTTCAGTCGGTAGCAAGAAATCCTAACCATTTTCTCATGGAACTACTAATTATAATCGATGCTCTAAAGCGCGCATCTGCGAAGAGTATTGAGCTTGTGATCCCATACTTTGGGTACGCTCGCCAAGACCGTAAGGGAATGGAGAGAAATCCGATCACAGCGAAATTGGTGGCTGATCTTTTACAAAAAGCAGGCGCAGCTAGGGTCCTTACAATGGACCTGCATACAGAACAGATCGAGGGGTTTTTTGATATCCCTATTGACAATCTTTATGCTCGCCCCGTTTTGATAAAAGGCGCAAAAAATTTGCAAAGCCCGGTTGTTGTCTCTCCTGATGTGGGGAGAAATAAAATGGCAAGGCATTTTGCAGAAGAGTTAAAATGTGAGATCGCCATTGTCGATAAGAGAAGAGTTGGTCCAGAAAAAATTGAGATGGACGCTCTCATTGGCAACGTGAAAGGAAAAGATGTCCTTTTGGTAGATGATATTATCTCTACTGGAAAGACGCTCGAGATTGCAGCGAAGGTCTGCATCTTAAATGGCGCGAAAAGCATAAGGGCACTTGTTAGCCACGCTCTTCTCTCTGAGAAGGCAAGGTTTGATGGAATTGAGGAGGTTATTGTTACCAACTCTGTTCCCACATCAAACAAACAGGTAAAACAAGTTTCTATTGCACCTCTTCTAGGAGAGGCTATAAAGCGAGGCCTAAAGGGCGAATCGATCTCATCAATGTATAGATCTATGAAAATATAGGAATGGAAATATGAAACTATCAGCTTTTAAGCGAACTGGGGAAAAAAAGAGCGAAATCACAAAGATTCGAATTTCTCAGGATATCCCTGGAGTTATCTACGGCCCAAAGCACAAGAATGAAAACATCTTTATCAAAGGTGACGCTTTTGGTGCAGCTTTAAGGCAGATTCCAAAAGGTAAGCTAGCTACAACTGTTTTCGATTTGAATTTGGATGGGAAAGATTACAAGGCAATTGTAAAAGATATCCAATATCATCGTACAACCTACAATATTTTACACATCGATTTTGAAATTGTTGAAAAGGATGTTCCTATTACTGTGAATGTTCCTATCACTTTTAAAAACCAAATGGATTGTGCAGGTGTTAAGCTAGGCGGCTTTTTAAGACAGGTAATTCGTGCAGTAAAAGTACGTTGCCTTCTTAAAGACCTACCCAAAGAATTTATCATCGACGTGAAAGAGATGAACATCTTGGATTCAAGACGACTATCTGATCTTGTATTCCCTAAAAATGTTCACCCTCTAGCGAATTTAAAAGAAGTTGCAGCTGTAGTTGCAAAACGATAGATGGCTTTTATGATCGGTGCTTTTCTCATTGTAGGTCTGGGTAACCCCGGATCTAGATATGATGGAACCCGGCATAACATTGGTTTTCATGTTGTAGATGCTTTTGCATCTGCAAGTGGAACTGATTTTCGATCTACTCCTAGAGTAAAAGGGATGCTCGCAAAAGGAGATTTTGAGGTCGGAAAAGTATTTCTTCTCAAGCCCGAAACTTATATGAATCTCTCCGGAGAATCAGTTAGAGCTTGTGTAGATTACTACAAAATACCCTTGGAAAATATTCTGATTGTGACAGATGATGTACACCTTCCCTTTGGCGCTCTTCGCTTTAGGCCTAGAGGTTCATCTGGAGGTCACAACGGACTTGAAAATATAGAACAACATTTAAATACGAATCACTATCCGAGATTAAGGGTAGGCGTGGGGCAGCCCGCGGATTCCGATATGGCATCTTTCGTTCTTGAAAAGTTCAAACCTGCTGAGAAAAAGCAGATGGAAGATTTTATAATAAGAACGATGAGAGCCATAGAACACTGGCTGGAAAACGGCATAACATCTGCCATGAACCAGTTTAATGTTCATCCAAAGCAAAGGAGCAACAATGGAAAAATTGAAAAAAAGCCTTTATGAGGGAATGTATATCCTCAGCGCCACACTGTCTGAAGACTCTCGTAAAAAGGCACTTGATAAGATCTTAAATGGGATCACAGAAAAAGGTGGATCGATCGATAAGACCCACGACCTAGGTAGAAAGCGTCTCGCTTATACTATCGACAACAAAAGAGAAGGTTACTACTACCTGATCTACTTCTCTGCACCTTGTGCTGCGATTAGTGAACTCTGGAAAGAGTATCACCTTCATGAAGACCTTCTTCGTTTCATCACGATGAAAGCAGAAGAAGTCATGGAAGAGCTCAGATTTCAACCACTTAAACAGCAGTAAGGAGTATACAATGCGAAAAAAATCTTCATCTTTCTTTTCAAAGAAACGAAAGCAGTGCCCTTTTACTGTATCAGGGATCAAAAAAATTGATTATAAAGACATAGAAATGATCGAGCAGTTTGTGACAGAAAAAGGTAAAATTTTACCAAGACGTATCACAGGCGTATCTCATTACTATCAAAGACTGCTTAAAAAAGCAGTGAAACAAGCAAGACATATGGCGCTACTGCCATTTCTTTCTCAAGACTAATAGGAGATAAGACATGAAACAGAATTTATTACTACTGGAAGATGTCGTCGCACTTGGTAAAAAGGGCGAGATTGTCTCCGTTAAATCAGGATACTCGAGAAACTTTCTTATCCCTCAAGGTAAAGGAGTAGTTGCTCAAAAAAATATTCTTCGCCTCCAAGAGAAACTTCAAGAGGAAAGAAAGAAGCAAGCGGTTATAGATCGTAAAGACTCAGAAGAGATGGCCAAAAAATTAGAGAGCCTCTCCCTTTCTATCGAAGTAAAAACCGATACAAATGGCCACATGTACGGCTCTGTTGCGAACAGCGATCTTGTAGATCTTTTTGCAAAAGAAGGTCTTACAATCGACAAGCGCTTCATTAAGCTTCCAAAACCAATCAAAAGGCTAGGTAAACATACCGTTCACCTTACTTTGAAAGAAGAAGTTGAAGCTAATGTTTCTTTAGAAGTTCTCTCCGATAGCGGAGCTGTCTTAATGGAGAACACTCCTGCTAAGACAGAAAAAGAAGAAGCTGCTGAAAAGGCTGAAGAGCTAGTGGATGCAGAAAATAACGCTGAAGAGGCTAAAGAAGAAGAGTGATATCACTTTTCTCGCCTGCAAAACTCAATCTCTTTTTCCGAGTCATCGGAAAAAGAGATGATTCTTTTCATGAAATCGCCTCACTCTATCAAACGATAAGCTTGGGCGATTTTATGACTTTCCAAAAATCATCTAAAGACACCCTTACCATATCCAATCCTCATATTCCTACAGATGAGAGAAATCTTATTGTAAAAGCGCGGATGCTTTTTCGAAAGGAAACAAGCCTTCATTTCCCCATTTCCATTGATGTGAAAAAGGAGATACCAATCGAGGCAGGGCTTGGTGGCGGCAGTTCTAACGCTGCAACCACTCTCTGGGCACTGAATGAACTATCAAACAGACCCCTTGCGCTTTCCCAGCTAGCTTCAATTGGAGCGCACATAGGCTCTGATGTGTCCTTTTTCTTTTCTAGCGGTACTGCTTACTGCACTTCAAGAGGAGAAGTCTTTGAAAACGTAACTTTGCCATTTACTTTCGAGGCCTATCTCAATAAACCGAACTTCGGCCTCTCAACTCCTGCAGTCTACAAAAACTTAGACTATGCATTGTGTAATCTTCAAGGTCCTAGAGAGACCCTTGCCTCTTTTTTAGAGGGCGCGCCCGATTACTCCAATGACCTGGAGCACTCAGCATTATCTCTAGAACCAAAGCTTTTAAAAGTGAAAAAGGAGCTCACATCCCACTTTGAAAAAGTCATTCTAACAGGCTCGGGAACAAGTTATTTCTGCTTGCAGCCTAAAAGCAAAAATCCTCCCGGAACATTCATTTCGGCAATATCAAGATCTTCTTCTTGGTATATCTAGAATAAGATACTTTTCTCCATTACCATTTTTTGCTAAGCTAATGTTTTTTACCACCGAGGGCAACTATGAGACAGAAGCGCATTTATGATGATCAACTGATTGTAATTACGGGAGCTGCAGGATTTATCGGCTCGGGAGTTGTTCGCTACCTAAATGATAGGGGAATGACAAACCTTCTTCTCGTAGATGATTTTAAGCATACGGATAAGTGGAAGAATCTGGTTGGAAAGAAGTTTGTAGACATGGTCTCTCGCTATGATATTTTCGATTGGTTAGAGGGTAGAGAAGATGAAGTAGAAGCCTTTATTCACCTAGGTGCATGTTCTAGCACGATCGAGACAGACGGCGACTATCTCATGGATAATAATTACCGCTTTTCTGTGAATCTAGCCGAGTATGCTCTAAGAAATGACCACCGATTTATCTATGCATCATCTGCTGCTACCTATGGCGATGGAAAACTCGGTTTTACCGATGCGCATGATACGCTCTATGACTTAAGCCCCCTCAATATCTATGGCTACTCGAAACACCTCTTCGATCTTTGGCTCATGCAGGAAAATGTCCTGAATAAAGTTGTGGGTCTCAAGTATTTCAACGTCTTTGGTCCCAATGAGTATCATAAAGGTCCAATGGCCTCGATGATCTATAAGATGGCATCCATTGCGAGATCGGGAAAACCGATCGAGCTATTTAAATCCAATGATCCAGAAAACTTTAAAGATGGTGAGCAGGTAAGAGACTTTATCTACGTGAAAGATGCTGTGAAGATGACCTGCGCGCTTTTAGAAGATGCATTTAAAGACGTAAGCGGCATTTTTAATATTGGTTCAGGCACGACAACCTCGTGGAATCAGCTTGCAAACTCCCTTTTCAAAGCACTTGGAAAAGAGGCGAATATCCAATATATCGATATGCCAAAAGAGTACCTTAAGCAGTATCAAAACTACACGAAAGCAGAGATGATGAAATTCTTCAAAACCCATGCAGATCAAGAGAGCTTAATTAAAGTCACTCCTATGGAAGATGCAGTTGAAGAGTATGTGCAAAAATATCTTCTTAGGAATGCACGATGGTAAAATTAGCAAAAGCTTTTCGTGAATTTAATCCCTTTAAAGTGCTTGTCATCGGCGACTTTATGCTCGACACCTATACGATGGGCAGCGTCAGTAGAATCTCTCCCGAGGCTCCCGTCTCTGTCCTCCACGTAAAGAAGGAAGAGGCAAGAGCAGGCGGCGCGGGCAATGTTGCACTCAATCTTCAATCTCTCGGAGGCGTTGTTCAAGTCTTAGGAAGAGTGGGCGCTGATCTCTCGGGGAAAAAGCTGATCAAAACACTTAAAAGTGAAGGCATTGACACTGCAGGACTTCTCATCCAAGAGGATTATGCTACTCCTGTGAAAAATCGCCTTATCGCAGATGGACAGCAGGTCCTTAGAGTCGATCATGAAGAGGTAACCGCACTACCTACCGCTCTTGAAGAGGAGCTAGCACTTAAGTTTGATGATATCCTCTCCGATATTTCAATCATCGCCCTCTCCGATTACAATAAGGGATTTTTAACGCCCTCTTTTCTCCGAAAATTTTTGGCAGCTGCAAAAAAGAAAGGAGTGCTGGTTATTTGTGATCCGAAAGGCTCTGACTTTTCCAAATATGCAAACAGTTTTATGATTAAGCCTAATCTTAAAGAGGCTTACATCGCATCTGGCATGGAAGGCCATGAGCCTCTTGACAAAGTGGCAAACGAGCTTTTTAAAAAGACAAATGTAGAACATCTTCTTATTACCAGATCAGAAAAAGGTATCTCTCTATTTTCAAAAGAAGGGGCTCGTAAAGACTTTCCCGTTAAAACGCTGGAAGTTATCGATGTGACAGGAGCAGGAGATACCGTTCTTGCAATGGTTGCAGCATCGCTTGCTAACAACCTTGAGCTCGATGTTGCAGCAGAATTCTCTAATATCTCAGCAAGCATTGCAATTGAGAAGCTGGGCTGCGCAAGGGTCACACTCTCCGATCTAGCAAAGAGACTATTAGAGATAAATTCAGAGAGCAAAATTTTTGATGAGGCGCATCTCTACGCTCTGATGGAAGTTTTGGGAGAGACTCCTTTCTCAATTCTCGTATTAGATAGCGAGAAAGGGTTAACATCTCCGATCTTTCGAAGGATCTCTGATCTTTCCAAAGAGAACGAACTGATTATCTATCTCAAGGATCTTAAGCCAGACAGCGAGTTCATCCATATTCTCTCTTCACTAAGCGAAGTTAGATTTATCATTTTGCAAAAAGAGAGCTTAGCGAGTCTTTGTAGTGTGATACACCCAGAAAATATCTATTACATGGAAGAAAGAGAGCCTAAGGAGTTAGGCTCGTTATTAAATAGTCTTGATAGACAACTAATCTAAAATGTCTAACAGACATCTTCTAGTATGAACAACTCTTCATGGCCGGTACTTCCATTATCTTGAGTAGCAACATTTGCTAAATGTTTAAGAAGTATTCTTTCTATTTTTCTGTAGAAATCAGGTTCCATCCTAGCGGGACCTATTGGACCAAAAAGACTATTCCTTACAGGAGGAATATAAGTAGAACCCTTATAGGCTGGTGGATGTCCTCCTGGGGTGCTGGGGCGTACTCTATAAGGCCCCCTATTAGGAGGAGGGGAAGAAAGTAGTGGGGCGGGCATTTCTCTAATGCTTGTTAATGGGGTGGGAGATCTACTGCCACAAGCAACTACAAAGGAAGAGGATGTGCTAGATGTTGAAGGGGATGTACTAGATGTCGTTTCCATGGAGCCGTCAGCCCACTTTGTAGACTCGTTAAGTTCAAGATCAAATATTAAGAGATCCCCATCTTCAAAAGAGGAGCTGCTTGAGTAACTTGAAGGAGGGGTTAGATCTGTGTCAGCTTCATAACCTGAATCAGTGCTTCTTGGGGATCCAGAGGGTGTACTTAAGATGCTCCTTGCAGCCGCTGCAGCTCTATCGCGTGGTGAAGGAGATTGAGGAGGGCTTAAATAACGTGATTGTTGACTTGTTGAGCCTATTGGTGATGTCATCTTTTCTAGAAATTCTCTTAATTTTTTGGGTCCGGGGATGTGAATTTTAATAGAAAAATTACTTTAGTTAAAGATGAAATGTAATTTTCAGTAGTTTTGTGGGTTTTTATTGTTAAAGCAAAGTTTAATGCTTTTATTAAAGTAATTGCTGTTTAGTAAGTGGTGGCGGGAAGTTGCAGTTACTCTAAATTAAGGAAGGTCTGATCAATTCATATTTTCAATCTCTTGCTAAATTTTTGCTCAAATCGATTTTTCTTTCCTCTCCTAACCGTCAAAGGTTTCGGCCCTTCTCCAAAATCCATTTTAGCTAAAAATTTGAGCAAGACCTTAAAAAAAGCAATTAATCAGAGGTTTCTTGAAAAATCTAACTAGCTTTTAATCTTCTTCTAAAGAAAGAGGGAAAAAGCAAGGGTCTAGTTCTTCCTCATGAACTTTTCCTAGAGCATGCTCTTGAAGGAGTGCGGCTGCTTCAAAAGCTAGTATCTCTTGCTTATCTCTCCTTGTAAATGGCCCTAATTTGACTGCGATTCCCTTTGTAAGTGGTGGTTTTCTTACCATGGGTTCAAACGCAGACTTTACTCTTCTTTGAGATGATAATGGAGGGGGAGAGATAAGGTTTCTATTAGCAGCAGGAGCAGAGACTCTACCACTAGGAAAGGCGATAGGGGCAACAGATGCGGGGACAGAGACCCTTCCTAAAAGAGGATTTACGGGTGTATCGGGGCCTCCTCCTTTAAAGTGAGTTGTTATTATGCTAGCGTCTGACAATTCTTCATCAAACAAGAATAGACAAGATTCGTTTTGCTTAAGCGATTCCCGAAATTGTTGAAAATCTGTTCTTGAAACGTCCATTTTAATTATCTCCTTTTATATCATTTTTATTCATGCCTGCACCGCTATCTGCAGCAGGCATTTCTACAGAAATCCTTCGTGAAAGCTTTATAGCGCTGCTTACATCTCCATCAACATGTGCTAATTGCTGAAAAAAATGAGCTAGCTGTTGTAGTCTCCGCGGAGGGCTGCTATAGCGCTTCATTTTAGAAGGAGCGATGCCTTGCGCCTCTGGTTCATCAGTATCTGCAAGGTAACCTGGGTCAATTTCATCCATTTTGGAATAGTAATCCTTCGAAGATAGGGGCGCGCTCATAATTATTTATCTCTTTTTTCGGGTAGCTTCTTCTGCCTTTTGCTGTACTGCTGAAGCTCTTAGTTTCATTTCTTGAATTCTCTCAGCAAGTCCTGAACCGCTCTTATAAGATGTTTGTGAAGAGCTAAACATGCTGACTGATCCAGATGGAGATTGGGAGAGAGTTGTCTTCTTAGTTGCTCTTTGGGGCAGGAGTTCAAAATAAGGTAGTAATGGGGAATCAGAGGGCAGGCTCATTGGAGCTTTAGGGATTACGGGTGATGACATTGTTTGGTTTCCTTTTAAATCGGGTGTATTGTGAACAGTATTATAAAGAAAATAAGAATAAATTTAAAGGTGATTTTCTATTTAAAACATAGTAAACTTTACTTTAAATATATGTGGTAATGGTCTTTAGTTTCTTCTGTATTCTGAAAAATACTTTAAATTTTGAATAACTAGTTGTGTAAAGAGAAAATATAAATCCTGTGATGGCGCCTCTTCAGGATAGACATCTTGCATCTCTGGTTCATCGATATCTCCTAGATCACCTGGATCAATCTCATATACTGCAGGTTGGTAGGATGGAGATACGGGCGAGCTCATTTATCTCGCGCCATCTTGACGATGTTTTGCAAGTGCTTTTCTCCCAGCATCTTCATGTACCTTCATAGCTAAAAGCGCTTCAGCAGCCTCTCTTAATGCCTGGTTTTGAGCTGCTTCTTTTCGTCTAGCTTTGACATAAGGGGCGTCAAGCATGCTAACGGCACCATTTGGAGAGCTAGAAAGAACAGATTGAGCTGAAGGGGAGCTTTTTCCCAGAGAAAACTCGGGAGGAAATTCATTTGCTTGAACGGGTGAAAGGGAAAGTCCTGAAAGAGGTTGTGCTTGTGCTGCCATTGTTTGATTATCTCTTTAAATTAGTGTTTTTGAAGTAACAGTCTAAAGGAAAAATGAATTTATTTGAAGTCGAATTATTTACTTGATATCAGGGATAGATTTACATTCTTTTCTATAAAAAAGATTCTTATCTCCTTAGTCATCAATCAATAGATCATCTATTTGAAAGATAAGTTCGCTGCATTCAACGAGATTCCTGGCATCCTGAATCCTCATGCTATCTTCGAGATCCTTTTCACATTTGAGAAGAAGGGCAGCCACTTTTTCTGTTGAGCTTCGAGCATTGAGATGGATTGCAGCTGAACGAGCCTCTTCTTCCCAAGGGGATTTTTTTTCAAGGCCTGAGGCTGAAGAACGTTGATTTACTTTGAAAAAAATAGCATGGGCACGCTCTTCAGGGGTTGGAAAAAGGGAGCCATGTCTCATTGGGAACTCTGCCGTGCGTGGCAAAACAAGATGCCGCATAGGAGGGGGATTAAGAGGAGGGATAGCTGGAGTATTTACTTGGAATAGGTCATGAGATGCGTCTACCGCTCTTCTTTGAGGTGAAAAAGAGGAGGGGCTCACTTGAGGGGATGGCTTTTCATCAAAAATATGCCATTGAAATAAGGGTCTCTGTCTGAACTCTTCCAGGATGCTAAGGGCGGGTTTTAGTTGAAAGAGTGGAACTTCTGATTCGGGGAGAGAATATTCTCTTTGATAAGGCGATGAAATCGATGCCATTTTTTCTTAAAATTTACATTTGAATAAAGTAATTTTATAGAGACTTTACATAGAATTAAAGTTAAATGATTATTTGAATGAGGTTCTGTATAATTTTAAATGCTTCGAATATTGGCCTCACAGAATAGATTTGCAGAGCTGTCTGGTTAAGTTGCTTGCTATTAGTGTTTTGCATAATCATTCGGTTTTATTACTATCCTCTTTAGGAGTAGAGTTGAAAAAGAAATATTATAAGTAATTGTAAATTAGTGAGATAGAGTTTTGTTCTTTTAGGGGTAAGTGATTTGTGTCTAATTGTCTGGTAATCACGTGCATAGGTGCTTTTATAAGAGGTTTAAACTAACGTTGTTAACAAAACAAACTATTTACTTTAATTAAATATTTTGTTATAATTATTCTTTTAAACTAAAGGGAAGGTTGTAATATGTATTTATTTCGAATGGCAGCAGAGGCTTTAGGTCTTTCAGGGGGAGCAGCAGGAGCAGCAGGAGCAGCAGGAGCCACAAGTTGCTAATTTAGAGAGAGCTAGCAAATGCGGCGTTATCGGTTTTTATAATGAAGATTGTCCCCTCACAGAATTTTTAGGGAATTTCTATAAGTGCCCCATCGAAATGAACATTTCTGGAGTAAAATACACCTTCCAATGTGCCGAATCTGCTTTTCAAGCCCACAAATTTGTTGGGTATCCTGATCTTATTAAACAGTTTGAAAAAGTAGATGGCGATAAAGCTTTTAGGTTGGCTAGAGCGAACAATCATCTGAAAAGAGGGGATTGGATCTCAGGAAAAATGAATGTTACTACGATGGAAAAGGTCTTATTTGCAAAATTTGATCAAAATCCTGAATTAGCACCATTACTGAAGGCAACAGGTGATGCCTATTTAGCAGAGCATTGTCCGCGAGGAAGAGATAACTTCTGGGCAGATAATGGGGACGGAACTGGTAGAAATATGCTGGGAAGAATGCTTATGGATCTTAGAGGTCCCTGGTTTGGAGGTACTGGACGAGTTGCGGCCCCTGTAAATTATGTTCAGACTCTTCAAAACGTCGGTTTTAAAAATAGTAAAGGACCTATGGCAGCAGCCGGAAGGGTTCAAGCAGCTGCAAATATGTGTATTCAGTGTCACGTACGACCTAAGAGGGTGAAAGCCGGCGGCGGCGGTGGTGGCAGAGTCGTTTATCATGATTACTGTGGAAATAATTGTAAGGAAGTAGCCAGAAAAGCGGGAGCTGTTGTTCTTAAATGCATAAGATGCCATAAGAAAGACCGAAGTACAGACCCTATATCAGGAAAAGTTCATCCCTATTGTACCAAGTATTGTGCAGGTCTTGCGGCCAAAGGTCGTTAAAGGATCTTTCCTGAGCCAAGACATTCGTCTTGATTGTAGAAGACTATTGCCTGGCCAGGAGTGATCGCTCTTCCAGGCGCGTTAAAGACGACATGTGCTTTTCCATCTCTGATGCTTTCAATGGTGCAGGGCTGATCTTCTTGGCGATATCTCACTTTTGCTGTGCAAGAGTAGGGGATAGGGGGAGCCTCCGTTATCCAAGATAGATCGATGGCGTAGAGTTCTTTTTTATAGAGAGCGGGGTGGTCTTTTCCTTGCTCGATTAGCACGACATTTCTCTTTAAGTCTTTATCAACTACAAACCAGGCATCTCCTGGTCCTCCAATTCCAAGACCCTTCCTTTGTCCAATCGTGTAGAAAGCAGCGCCGTCGTGCTTGCCAATCATTTCGCCTTGGGTGTTTTCGAAATTACCGGGCGAATAGCCAAGGTAGGTAGAAGTAAAGGATTTGAAATCTCTTTTTCCTATGAAGCAGATACCGGTGGAATCTTTTTTGTTGTGTACAGAGAGGCCAAGCTCCTTTGCAATGGCTCTAACTTCTGACTTTTCCATTTCACCGATGGGAAAAAGGACGTTTTCGAGCGCGCCTTTTTTGACGGCTCCTAGGAAGTAGCTTTGGTCTTTGTTGGGGTCGAGCCCTTTGAAAAGTTTTCCGTCTTTAGTTCTGCAGTAGTGGCCGGTAGCTAGATAGTCTGCGCCGAGCTCTTTTGCCTTTTCCCAAAAGACGTTGAATTTGATCTCGCGGTTGCAGAGGATATCGGGGTTGGGAGTAATGCCTTTTTTGAGATCAGATAGAAATTCAGAGAAGACGAGCTCTTGGTATTCTCGTATGAAGTTGACAGTGTAGTAGGGAATGTCTAGCTTGGTGCAGATGTGAACGACATCGTCATAGTCAACGGAGGCAGGACATGTGCCATCCTCTTCCCAGTTCTTCATGAAAAGACCGATGACTCTGTATCCTTGCTTTTTTAAAAGATAGGCAGTAACCGAGGAGTCAACTCCCCCTGACATGCCGACTACGACTGTTTTAACCATGGGCTAGACTGAAGCTTGTAGCCTCTCAATACGTTTTTCAAGAGGAGGGTGTGTCGAGAGTAGCGAGATAAGACCCCGTTTACTTCCTGAGATTTTAAAAGCTGCGAGTGCTTGGTTCTGTTTGCGGTTATCTTTGATCTCGCGCATGACCCGTAGGGAATTGAGGGCTTCGATCATCTTATCTTTGCCTGCAAGTTTTGCTCCGCCATTATCGGCTCTATATTCACGGAATCTCGAGTAGGCAGCAATCACCATCATTCCAAAAAACATAAAGACAAATTCAAAGAGGAAGGTGAGCATCATGTAGCTAAAGAAAGAGCCACGTTCGCCTTTTTGTTTTCCAAGGCCAGAGATGGCAAAGGCAGCAATACGGGCTAAGAACATCACAAAAGCATTAACGACGCCCTGAAGAAGGGTCATCGTCACCATGTCGCCATTTGCGATGTGGGATACTTCGTGAGCAAGCACGCCTTCGATTTCATCTTGATTCATGCGGCCAAGAAGTCCGGTCGATACAGCAATAAGAGAGCGTTTTTTTGAGGGGCCGGTAGCAAAGGCGTTGATTTCTTTGGACTCATAGATGCCGACCTCAGGCATTGGGATGCCAGCTTCCTGAGTGAGCCTTTGGATAGATTGGACGAGGTGAGCCTGATCGGGATCGGACGGGTTTTCGGGAATCAGCCTCACTTTTGCGATCCACTTGGCCATTTTTCGGGAGAGGGCAAGCGAGATAAAGGCGCCTCCCATGCCCCACATTAGGCAGAAGATCATGAGGGATTGGTAGTCTATGCCATATGCGTTTAAGTAGGGTCTGACACCGAAAAGATTCAAAAGAATCGAAATTGTTGTGACGACCAAAATATTGATCGCAATAAAGAGAAAAATTCTTTTAAAAGTAGCCATGAAAATCACTCATTTTTCATTCGTAAATCCCATCTATTAAAGCGCTATTTTTAGATTTTGTCAAGATGGCGGCATGTAAATACTACTTTCTTTTTGAATCAAATATTTGTTATGGTCCCCTAGAAAAATTTTCAGAGGGTTTCTCTATGAGTGCCATTTCAGAGTTTTATGCACTTGTTCCCAAGGATATCGAAGAGTTAAGAATAGCAGGAGGAAGCATTGCTGCTTTGGGAGCACATGCTGTAGAGAGAAAAATGCAAGAAGAAGGTGTAGAACTTGTAGAACAAGCGGCAAGGAGTGGTCTTTATGCCCTTGTTGAAAAGATAGCTGAAAATGTTGCTGGCAGAGCTGCTACGAAAACGATCAAAATTACGTACATTGCAACGAGCGCTGCTAAGGATAGAATTATCGCTCTTTTAAATGGCGAACATGAAGATGTCTTGCAAGAGCTGAGATGCTCGGGCGCTAAACTGAGTAAAACAGTGATTAGTATTGTGAATAAATCTCCTGAAGATCTTGTTGTTTACCACGCAAGAAACTTATGGGACCGGGAGGTTGTTGATTTAACATCTCAGCTAATAGGCGAAGTTTCTCCAGGATTTGTTTCTGCTATTTATCAGTTAGCTGCGAAAATTATGCCCTACTCGTATTCGCCGCTTGTAATACTTAGATATGCTGTACGAAGTATCGTCTCTTTTTTTTGGGGTGCAAAAGCTGCGGGCGCTTTGCAGATAAGATCATCGGAGGGTCCAAACGCAATTCGGATGGATCAATTTTGTGTAGATGCTACAGGTTGGACAGTCATAACTGAGGAAGGAGAAATCATTGAGGACCGCAGCGAACAGAAAGAATAAACGCACTATTTCGATTGCATAATATCTTCATATATGTCATCAATTTCGTAGTTTTTTACAAGGTAAACTTAAGAGGCCTATGACAAATTTACATCTGAAAAAAGCCGGTAATGAACTATCACTTGAAGAGATTAAAGATGCTCTCAAAAAAAAACATGCGTGCTATGTTTTGATTACCTGTTCTGAACCCTCAAAAGAGGGAAAGATGGAAGTAGAAATGTCTTACGATGGGGATGAAAGTTTAGCTGCCTATCTAACGGAGAGTGCTGGAGGATTTTTCGAAGATACTTCAGATTCCTCTACAATTTAGTCTTTTTCATATATACTAGGCCTAGCAAAATTATAGAGGCCCCTCATGAGTTTATCTGATCTAAAGAAGTGGTATCAAAAGCATGAAAAAGAGATCGTGCAAGACTACTTTTCTTACCTTAGTTTTCCATCGATTAGCACAGACCCAGAATATAAAAAAGATGTGCTTGCTGCTGCAAATTGGGTGAAAGATTATCTAGATCAAAGCGGCTTTTCAGCTGAACTAATCAAGACAAAAACCTATCCCATTGTTTATGCAGAGGATTTATCTGCTGGAAAAGATGCTCCCACTCTTCTTTTGTATGGACACTACGATGTACAGCCTGTAGATCCCTTGGATGAATGGAACAGCGATCCTTTCAAGCCCGTTCAAAAGGGCAGAGAAGTTTATGCAAGAGGTGCGCTCGATAACAAGGGTCAATCGATGTATACAATGGCGGCTCTTCGCGCTCTTAAAGAGATGCATGGAGATTTACCGATCAACATCAAGATGATTGTAGAGGGAGAAGAGGAGACGGGAAGTTATGGTCTGGAGCAAACTCTACCAGATATCAAAGAGAAGCTAGCTTGTGACTATCTGCTCGTTGTGGATGTCAATATTCCCGAAGACGAATCGCCTGCAGTTACCTTGGGCTGTAGAGGGATCTATACCTTATCTCTAGAGCTTCAAGGCTCCAACACGGATCTTCACTCTGGCATGCATGGAAACATGGCCTATAATCCTTTGAGGGCGCTTGTTCAGTTGTTATCAAAGTGTTGGGATGAGAAGGGAAAGATTTGCATCCCTAAGTTTTATGAAGATGTAAAAGAGCTAACCGATGAAGAGAAAAAAGAGATCGACTTTTCTTTTGATGAAAAAGAGTATCAAAAGAGCTATGAGATGGGAGCTGTTTGGAGAGAAGATGGCTATAGTTTGATCGAATCGAATTGGACACGGCCCTCTTTTGAGATCAACGGAATTTCGGGAGGATATTCAGGCGAAGGATTTAAAACGGTGATTCCTGCAAAAGCAATTGCTAAAGTCTCTTGTAGATTAGTGCCTAATCAAGATCCTGAAAAAATTGGAGAAAGTTTAAAAGCTTTTTTGCAGGAAAATGTTCCAAGAGGGATGGAGTTAAAGATTGAAGAGTGCGGCTTTGGGAGTGCAGCATCAGGTTCTGTAGATTCCAAAGTTGCACTAAGCGCAAGAGATGCCTATACAGAGGTTTTTGAAAAGCCATGCGCACAGATCTTTTCAGGCGGATCTATTCCCGTGGTGTCAGCTCTAAAGCTTGCCTTAAAATCAGAATTGCTTTTAATGGGGGTAGGTCTTGCAAAAGATAATATACATGCGCCTAATGAAAGTTTTAATCTAGATAGATTTGAAAAGGGCTTTTATGTCATAGGTAGATTAATAGAAACCTTAAGGTAAGAGATGCTCGCATCATTAAGAAAATATTACACCCAAGATGAAAAATCGATCTCTCTATTTTTTCTTGGGACAATTTTTCTTTTTTTGAGTCTTTATTTGACGATTGGGTCCGGAAGCTTTGAGCTCTGGGGAGCTAGCTTCTTAAGCCTTCTTATATTGTGGAAATACCCTTCAAAGGGTGCTCTTTTTTCTATCATTCTAGTAGCTGTGGCAGCTCTATGGTCGCATCTTTTTGTAACAGACACACACCTTTGGCAGTTAGGTCTAGAATTTTCTGTGCTATCTTCTCTTCTCGTAATGGCGCTGACTTCAAAAGATCTTGAAGAGAGTATTTTAAAGATCAAAGAGAAGCTCGTAGTAGATTTAGAAAAACAGGGTGAAGCAGATCAAAAATTTAGCAATTATTCCGCAGAGCTTGAAAAGGAAAAAGAAGCCATTTTTGAATCGAAGTCAGAGGTTGAAAGAGCTCTTAGCTCATCGAAAGAGGAGAATGGTAAGCTCCAGCACTTAATCGATACGATGAATGAGACGGGCAAGGAGCTAGCACGCGGAAGAGAGGCGCTTCTATCCGACCTTAACGATAAAGCTCAAAATGTATGCGTTTTAAAACGTGAGCTTGAAGAGTTACAGAAAAACTCTCACCTGCCAACAGATAGTGAGAGAATAAATAGAGAGAATCAAAATCTATTAATCGAGGTGAATGCTGCAAAATCTGAGCTTCACAAAAATAAGAAAGAGAGAGAAGAGATTACAAATCTTTTAGCCCAAGAAAAGATTAAAAGAAATGCTTCTGACACGAAATGCGAGAGTCTCGTAAAAGAATATAATCAGTTAAAGCAAGAGAAAAACTTAAAAACGGTCTCACCATCTGAGATTGCTCAGTTGAAGAAGCTAAATGCGGATTTACAAAAGAGCCTATCTGAAAAAGTCGATAGGCTAGGTACCCTCCACCAAAAAGTAGAGGATCTCAAACAGATTGAACCTGTCTACTTCCAGCTTCGCAAACAATTTGAAGAGAAAAATCAAGTTTTACATGAGGCAAGATCACAGCTATTTCGTACAGAGAGTGAAATCATGTCCCTAGAGAGAAAGAATCAAAGCTTAGAGCAGCGCTTTGATCCTGCAATTGAAAAGCTCTTGGGTGAGATGAGTGAAATTGATCAAGAGCTTGAGCTGTTTAAGTCAGAAAATGAAGAGCTAATAGGGCTCATCACAAAGCTCTCTCAGCCAGAAGAAAAGGGCCCTGACCTTTTCTATTAAAACCCCTCCATTTTCAAAAAACTTTTATATAGTTTTATGTTAATAATTATATTGAAAAATAACTTTCAATTGTATATAATATATTAACTTTCTAGGTTAAAAGGGGGAACATGGGGTTAGATGCTTTATCTAGTATAAGATCCGTAATAAAGCGATTTTCTAAAGGAATCTCTGATTAACTCAGGTGAGGCCGCAGATTTTAAGCTGGCTTCGCCAGCTTAAAAGCCGCGTTAGAGACAGGCGAGCACAGCTCGCCTGTCTATATCCGAAAGCAATGCGGCT
>Ga0114933_10000841_pt1 | contig 35988 bp, 22 predicted proteins | sample 4SBtaG_FD_89691 | JGI IMG/M metagenome (GOLD analysis project Ga0114933, IMG submission 89691) | Deep subsurface microbial communities from Kolumbo volcano to uncover new lineages of life (NeLLi) - 4SBTROV12_W25 metaG | ecosystem: Environmental > Aquatic > Marine > Volcanic | place: Kolumbo... | reverse complement strand
GGCTGTTGTTGCGGCGGTGTGGGTACCACCTGTACTACAGCGTCGACGAGGAGGGCGAGGTCGTGGCGGTGCGGGCGCTGTGGCACGCGGCGCGGGGGCGGGGGCCGGCGGCTGAGTAGCTGACGGCTACGACGGCTCGTTCACCTCCTGGGCGAGTCGGAGCAGTTCTTGGAGGTGGTCGGCGGCGAACGCAACAGCCATGTCGCTGGCGCGATCGCCGCTGCCTTCCCAGAACTCGTCGGTGCCGTCGGGGCCGAGGCCACAGCGGCCCACCGGATCGCCGGGCACGTAGTCCTGCTGCACCTCGAAGACCCACTCGCCCTCCTCCCAGGTGTGGTCCCAGCGGACGGTGGCTGTGTAGGTCGGGTGCCAGATGACGCCGTCGACCTCGGTGTCCGAGGCACCGCGAACGCCGACCCGCATCGTGGCCACTCCGGCGGCCATCGTGGGCGGCTGGATGACGTAGACGGCGTCGGGAGGCACTGGGAAGTCGAGGAAGTCACCGAAGACGCCAACGGCCGGGACATTCACGCCGAGGGCGTCCCGCTCTTCCTCGGGGACCACCTTGAGCTTGCGGCCCTGGATAGTGGCAGGTCGGCCGTGGGGGTCGATGTAGAAGCCGCCTTCCGGGCCACCGCCTGCGACGTCGTACTCGTCCTGCAGCGGGGGCTGGTGCCGGTGCGGCGCGGCAGCGAACGGAGCGGGCGGCGCGGGCGACGTGGCGGAGCCGGTCGTGCGCTTCTTGCGGTGTTGAGCACGCTTGGTGCGGCGGCGCTGGTCTCGGGCCTTGCTGCCCTTCTTCTTCTTGGCCATGGCTTCCTCGGACTCGACTCGGACGACGTCTGCACACAGTTCTATCCACCTAGTCCGGGGCCGGGCGCCCTGTCGCGCACGCGCGCGTACACGCGCGTTGGCTACGGACGGACGGTCAGACAGACGGACGCCGTGAGACTCCGGCCCCGGCCCACTCACCCCAGTCCGGGCGGCGCGACGCGGCGCCGGCCGGCCGGATAGACCGACGACGCCGCGCGCACCACTGGTTCACCTCCCCTTCGGCGGGGCGTTGCCCCGGCCTCCGCCGGACGGACGGCCGGTCGTGCTCGGCCAGTTCCCGCCGTTGCCCTTGCCGCCGTTGCCCTTGCCGCCCCTGCCCTTGCCGCCGCCGCCCTTGCTGCTGCCCTTTGCCATCGTTCACCTCTGCTGTGGCCTCTGTGGATCCGTCGGCTTCGGGGCCACTCCGCGCCGCCGTTGAGTGGCTCACAGCGGACCCTCCGCCAGTCGCCTCTCACCACCACCGACGCGACCACCGGGACAATGCGGACAACATCAGCGGAAGAAGCCTACGACCTTCGCGATGACCGCCTCCAGGGCATCAGCGGGTCCGAGCCCGGTGACATCGAGCTCGAGCCCAGGCCGGAGCTCCGGGCGCCTGTCTCGGGAGACCATCTCTCCGAGCACGCGGTCGCGGAAGGCTCGGTCCAGCGTCTCCCGGTCCGCAGCCGTGAGTCCTCTGGCCTGGAGTCTGGAAGAGCGCTCGGCCTCATCCACGACCAGGAGTACCGTCAGGTCGGGGGCCGGTACCAAGGCCTCGACCTCGGCGAAGCTCTCGGTCACGCCGCGAGCTCGCGCGTAGGAGATGGTCGACAGCCAGTACCTGTCCATGATCACGGACGTGCCACCAGCCACCATGCGACGCGCCTCGGCCCCCCGAGCGAGTACGGACGCCGCGTAGAAGAGGCAGCGAGCGTCCTGGTGCGGCCCCAGGCCTTGGAGGACCGCGCCCGAGACCTCGCGGAGTCCGTCCCCAGGGGTGTTCATGGCAACGCCACCGATCCGCGCCGCAAGCGAGCGCGCCAACGTCGTCTTGCCCACGCCGTCGAGGGCCTCCAGGGCGATGAACACGGGTCTCATGCTGCCCCCCGCGCAGCCGCCTTCGCGGCGAGGCCGTCGGCCAGGGCGCGCATCTTCAGCCACTCGGAGCGATCGAACGATTCGCTCCCGACCACCACAGGGATGACGTCGTCGCTCTCGACGAGGCCCCACCTCTCTCGCTCACGATCGAGTCGGGTGCCGCGGAGCAGCATGAGCGGGAACGCACGGATGACCTCGACGCCGCGGTCCTGACACCACCGCACCGTCTGCTCGAACGACTCCAGGGTCTGGGTCGGGAGCCCGTAGATCAGGGACACTTCGAACGGGATCGCCCGTTGGTGCAGGGCTTCGATGGCGTCCTCGATACGATCGAGCCGGTTCATGCGCGCGGCAGCCCGCATCTCCGACCGGATCACGGTCTGAAGCCCGAACTCCAGGACGACGTCCAGATCCTGGCAGGCATCGAGGAAGGCGGCGTCGAGCAGCTCGAACCGTGACTGAAGGGACAAGCGCCCGGTGAAGCCCCTGAGCGAGAATCGCTCCAGGATCGCGGTGGCCTCGGGGTTGGTGTTGTAGATGGGATCGAGCACCGCCAGGTCCAGCACCCCGCCTCCGACCAGGGCATCGATCTCGTCGCGGACGCGACCCGGTGCGAGGGTCCTCTTCCGCAGGCGGGCGCCGGGCTCGCGGTGCTGGCAGAAGGAACAGGCGTAGATGCAGCCGCGCTGGGTCTCCCAGCGCATGAAGGGCTGGGCGGGCAGCACCCCGGTCAGGATGGGCGACGGGAGAGAGCCCAGGTCGACGGCAGCCTGCCCCGCGGTGTCTCGCTGCCCAGACCAGACCACCCCAGGCGCCTCGGCTCCGTCACTACCCAGCAGCACGGACACCAAGGCGTCCTCGCCGTAGCCACGGATGATCACGTCCGCCTCGGGATAGTGCTTGAGCACGCCCGCAGGCGCGTAGCTCAGCTGGGGACCACCGAGGATGATGCGTCCGGCGAAGCCCGCGCTGCGCAGCTCTCTGAGCAGCCAGCGGACCACTTCGTCGTTCCAGACGTAGACCCCGATGGCCAGGTCGGCGGCGGCACCGGCCAGTGCCTGCCGGACCGCGCGCAAGAGCTCCCGGCGGTCGAATCCCGGCTGGTTGACGGCCCGCGAGATTGAGGTGACGCCGATCGCCGGGACGGCCTCCAGCCGCGCAAGCAGCGAAGCGTGCCCGAGGGATGTGCGCGGGTCCTTGGAGCGGAGCCAGTCGAGGGACAGTAGGACCACCCGCCGGGAAGTGTGTGTCTGCATTCGAGCCTCTGCCCCATTGACGGGGTGAGACGGCGATTGCGGACAGCGCCGAGACCAACTTGATCACCTACCAGTCCGGCGGGTAGACGTTCGCCCGAAGCAGCTCGAGCACATCAGGCCTTTCGGGATGATTCTCGCTCTTGGACCACTCCTCCCAGATGCGCTCTGCGGCGCTGTGACTGTAGGCAGATGTGGACTCGGCGGCCGGCAAGCCCTTCTTCACCTCCTCCAACAGCCTGGGCATCCGCGGCAGTTGCTCCGAGATCAGCGTCTCGTGCTCGTACACCTGCTGGTGCCGGACCTGGTCCTGCAGTCGAAGCAAGGCGATCAGCCCATCCTCACCCAGCTCGCCTGCCCGGCGAGCCGAGAGTCGGACGACCCTCTCCGACTCCCCCTGCCAGCTGTAATCCTCGTCGTCCTGCCGCAGGTCTCTCATGGCGAGGCCGAAGAGCTGGAACCACGGGAAGCCAGCGTTGGCGAGGACATCGACCAGCCTGCGCACCAGCTCCTCGCGGTCCCCCATCCCCTCGAACCTCCTCCAGCGGGGTCCCCCGTCTGGGTCTGGGTCTGGCGCCGATACACCGAGAAGATCCGACCCTTCGAACGACCGGAATGAGAACGCAGCTTCGAGGACGGCTTCTACTTCCGAATGGTCTTCGCACGAGTCGCGCTGGACCAGGCATAGCGCCGCGCTGACCCGGTCCAGTGGTTCCCCTTCGCCGAGCTGGCGTCGCAAGTCCTCGAGGTCCAACTCCATGACCAGTGCCAGGCGGGCCGAACAGCGCACGGACGACCTGGGGTGGTCCAGCCAATCCAGGAGATGGGCGTCTAGCGCACCTGCGTCTGAGGCAGCCTCACCCCATCGGGTCAGCGCCCTGTCCAAGTAGCTCGGGTAGCCATCCACAATGTCCGCCCGGTGGTTCCTCTCATCAGGCTGCGCGGGCAGGCGTTCGACGGCTTCCACAACAAGCGTCTTCAGGCCCTCTGGAGTCAGCCCGGGGGTCCAAGCGGGCTCCTCGCCGAAGATGCGAAAGACGTCCTCCCGCGAGTTGCGAAAGAGGTCTCGGAACAAGCGTTGGTCGTGCCCCTCCGTCCACTCGGAGCGGTCCGCTGCCAGGATCTCAGCTTCCCAAGTGCTGGGGCTGAGCACGCCGAGGGCGTGTTGAGCCGAGGCGAAGACCTCGGCCCGGGCGTCGGCGAGTAGGGTTCGGAGCACGGGCACCCACTCGGCATTCCCAAGCTCAGACGCCCAGCGGCAGGCAAGCGCCCGCATCGGAGCCAGCTCGTGCTGGGCGAGCCACTCCACAACCGACCGATGGGCAGGCGTGAGACCGTGCCGGACGGCCTCGACGAGCGTGCGAGCCGTGTCCGGGGTCTCGACGTACGACGTCCCCATGCCCGGCGAGCCGCTCAGCGTGAAGCCCATGGTCTGGCCCGTCCAGGACGTGCGATTGGAGCGAGCATGCCCGGCGAGAGCTTCGATGGCGAGGTCGACGTGCTGGGTGGGAGGGGCCTCCACCATCGCCCTCTGGAAAGCTGCTTTGCGGAGAGACTCCGAGGGGTGGGAGAACAGGCGTCGCAGTTCCGGCCAGCACTCAGGGGCTCGATCCAGGGCGCCGTTGAGCTTCTCCGCCATGCCGGCGACCTCGCCGGCATTCTTCTGCTCGCTGTGCCAGTCGAGATCGCCAGGTTCGTCGAAGTCGGAGCCGAGCGGGCCCGGCGTGCTGTAGACGTGGTGCACGTCGCCGCCGACCAGCCGGAAGCTGAGCTCGACGAGTTCGCGAACGGGGGTCGTCCGTTCATCGACGACGGCGATGATGGTTTGCACGAGTGCATCGCGGACCTTGTCGAGGTGTTGGAGGCGACTCTCGTACTCGCGGTCCTGCTCCCAGCTGCCATGCCCGAAACGCTCGGTCGCTTCACCCCGTCGTTCCGCCTTGAGCGTCTCGAATTCCTCCCGCAGCTGGCGACGGTTCACGTCGACCTCTCCCAGGACGCGGTCGAGAAGGGACAACCCCTCCGCCCCCAGCGCCCGGATCCCGTCCCGGAGCGAATCGCGGTTCGCGGCGGTGACCTCGGAGTCCCCGAGTAGCTCGAGGTGCTCCAGGGAGAGCATGCTGGCCAGAAAGCGACCGGCGTTCTCCTCGCCGCTCGGCCCACCATCATCGCTGGCTCCGAACGAAAACCGTCGCTTGCCCGGCCATCCGTGATTGAGCGCGTACTCGACCAGCTCTGATCCCTGGGGGTCGTCCACCTCCATCAGCGTGCACGCGGCCACCAGCAGGTCGTCGGTCCCCCCGTATGAGCTGAAGCGACGACCTCGCGTTCTCTTTGCCCGCAACGCCAGCACCAGGAGTGGAAGGGCGTCTCTGACGTGATGCTCCATCGCCAACTGCGCCAATGCCCCGCCGGCGTAGTCGTCAGACGAATCAGCCAGCTCGCCAAGAAGCCTCAGTCGCCACCCAGGAGCGTCGAGCTGGGCCTGAAGGTGAAGCGGAAGATGCGGCAGCGCCTCGGGGGTGACCAACTCGAGGGGCACGTCGTGTCCGAGGTGAGACCGAATCAGGTCCACCAGTTCGGCGTCCGCGGTGGGAAGTGCCTCGAGGAGGGGCACCCTCTCGTCACGGCCCGCGTGCCGGGCGAGAAGGACGATCGCGCGGAAGCGGCGCTCGCCGTGACCTGTGGTGGCGATGGACCGGAGCTCCTGGAGATGGTGGTCCTGCCACGTTTTCTCCTCACGCCCGTATGCTCCGTACCAGGAGACCGAAGTGCTCGCGATCACCGCTGACGCAGGCACTTGCCGGGGGACCTCCTTGAGCCCGACGAGCAAGGCGCCCAGCGCGTCCCTGACCGGAGAGCCCAGGGGTAGCCCGGCCCACAGCGCGCCCGCGACGGAGTGGACGGCGGGCCCCTGGATGGACCTCACCAACCGCTCGAGCCGGTGCTGCCGGCTCGAGAACAGCCGAATCGCAGCCTTCAGTTCGTCGAGGACCTCGCGGACCTGGTCGTTGGTGTTGTGATGGTAGAAGCGGTCGTAGCCGAGCTCCCAGCCCAGTTCGGCCACGGCCTGCCGAAGCGTCGTGCGGTGCGTCGACTCCTCCTGGTCCTTGAAGTACCCGAGAGCTGAGTTGACCAGCTTGGCGCCGTAGGGGGCGTCCCTGTAGTACTCGAGACCGGTGCGCAGCAGCTCCTGCTGTTCGGCGACCAGCTTCGCAGCCTGTGCCAGAACGTCTCGCCGCTGCCGAGCACCGCGCTCGGACAAGGCTGTGTGGCCTCTCGCTCCCATCCAGTGCCCGGAGACACCCACCAGGTGTGACGGCCCGACGAACAACCGCTCGCGAACCGCGGCCCAGGGCAGGTCACCGGCGTCTCGGAGAGAAAGCTCCCAGGCAAGGGTCTCGAGCTCCTTCAACAAGCGAATGTCGTCGTGGTGGTTCCGGATCCCGCGATCAGGGTGATCCCACGGGAGACTCTTGACGCGTTCCCACTCGGCTGCGGCCTCGGCCTCCGCGGACTCGAGCTCCCCGGGCAGGCCGCGCATCAACGCGTTCAGCCCAGCCCAGCCCAGCTCGACGGCGTGAGCCTCGAACCATCGCAGGGCCCGTAGCTGGACCGCCCGAATACCGAGTTTCAACAGCTCACGGACCGCTCCGGCACGCTCTCGTGGAATCGCTGACAGCAGCAGTTCTGGGGCTTCCTGCAGCCGGGAGCGCTGGTCCGGCGTATTCGCTGCGAGGTCCCGGAGCTCCGAGAGCCGATGTGGCAACGCTCGAATGACATTCGGGTGGAACGCCAACTCGGTCCCGTCGCGATGATGGTGGTGATGCCTGGCAGGCTCGGAAAGCAAGAGCCAGCGCCGTACGCACATGGACCACCAGGTTCGGGCGTCCTCCGCCGACTCCCAGCGCGTACGCCGCCCCAACTCGGCCGCGAAGTTCCACGAGTCGAGAACTTCGTGGTCGCGGGCGTCTCGGCGAACCGGATCCGGTGGTGGTTCACCAAAGGAGTGTCGCGGCTGCTCCAGCACCATCCAGAGGCCCCGGCTCTCCGGCCCAATCATCTGGCGCAGGAAGGGGAGCGTCTCGACCACGCCATCACTCGCGAAGCGCAGGAGTTGCGCCCATGGCCCCGTCGCGGGCAGGAGGCCTTCCTCGGTGATGAACGGAGCGAACACCACCGCCTCGATGGCGGCCCGCTCGGCCCTGGTGAGCTCGCGGCCAAGCTCAGTGCGCGTTGCGCGAAGGCGCCTGTGTACCCGTCTCGTGAGCGCCCTCGCTGCGGCCCACTCTGCGATGGTCCGGTGGGAGAATTCCCAGTCCTCGTTGGCGGGCGCAAGTAGGTAGCCGAACTCCAGTGCGCGGATCACCGAGGCCCGGTCGAGCACGGAAACGCCCGCGTGCTCGAGCACCAGGTCCACGGTCTCGGCACTCAAGAACCCGGTCGGGCTGCGCAGCCACTGAAGTGCCAGCTCCCCGATGACAGGAGAGAGCATCCCTTCCAGCAGGCGCACGTCATCGTCACCCAAGCGCTCGTCGGTCCGGGCCTGGTCCAGGAGCCCCTTGAAGGCGCGGCTGTACAGGATGGAGTCCGACAACCTCTCCAGCGCTTCATCATCGTCCAACGAGCGCGCGAGAAGACTGAGATGAAACGGCGTCTTGGTCAGCTCTCCAACGTGGTCATCACGCCCCTGGTGGCCGGTGGGGCTCGGGAAGAGGCGGCTGGCGAGGCCGGGGCGGCCAGCTCCCTCCAGCAGCCGCTTCGCCTGCTCTGGACGCAGCTCATCGACCTGGAGGACCCAGGCCGGTGGAACGATCCGCCGAACTGCGTGCAGCGGACGCCCCGTGGCAATCCACCATCCCTGACTCGCTCGGAGCCGAGCGCACACGAGTGCGAGCTGATGCCGGTCCAGTTCGTCGAGCCCGTCCACGATGGGCACCAGCCTCCGAGTCCGGTCGAGCTCTCGGAACAGCTCGGATCGGTCGGGCTCCTTGTCCACCAGGAGCTCCGGCCAGCTCGCTTCCGGTTGCTTGAGAAGTGCGGCTCCGAGTTCCCGGGCTGCACGCCGAACGCCGTAGCCCAGGCTGCCCAGCCACCCGCCCTGAAACCGTTGTTCCAGCTGCCGACTCAGGATGCTCTTCCCGCAGCCGGGAGCACCGAGGATCAGGACGCCCCTGTGCCCCTCCCCGCGAGCAGCAGCCCATGTGGCAGCTTGCAGGGGATCGTGGAGGTCGTTGTCGGCGCTCTGACTGCGATGGCGCCAGGACAGCCGCACATCGATGAGGCCATCGTCGGCGATGGCGCGGCCGTCCCAGGCGTGAATGGTCTTGTCGACGTGGTGAAGCTTGGACCGGACCTCAAGCAGGGAACCCCCAGCAATCCACGCAAGCGGCTCATCTCGCCGGTCGTAGGGGCGCCAGTCCGCCCGAATGAGGCGCCCCCAGTCCTTCGCACCCATCGGCCCCAGAGGACCGGAGATCAGCAGCCCTTCCGGCTCCTCGTGCCACCACGCCTCGGCCTTCTCCAGGAAGCCCCGGACGTGGCCAACGGTGGCCCCGTCGTCCAGGACCTCTCCCGTCGCTGCGACGGCCTGGCACAGACCAACGAGCACCTTGTCTCGCAACAGCGAGAGCATCAGCGTGTGCGAACGCCCCCGGAGTGGAGGGCCGTCATGTCTCCAGACCACCGAGTCCTCGACGGCTCCCGAGCGACCAGCGACGTCGCGGTCAACGAAGACCGGACAGACCTCGACCCGCTCTGCGAGCAGGAGGATGCAGCGTCGGTTGAGTCTCCACTCTGCCTGCCACAGAGCATGCGCTGGTCGGCCTTGCAGAAGGACCTCGATCCAGGTCGGACGCTCGCCAAGCAGCAGGGCCTGAGCCAACGCGACCGCCGCGAAGAGCTCCGGCCACCCGGTGTCCTCACCGGGCTCTCGACTCGCTTCCAGCACTGGCCACCAGTCTTGCCGGAGGACCGCCGCCCAGCGCTGACGCTGCTCCACGTCCACCGACCGGGCCAGTTCCGCCAGAACCGCCCGACGGAGCTGTGCGGCAAGCTCCCGCCGGGCCCGGGAGGGGTGGAGGAGCCCCTCGAGGCCACTCGACAGGACCCCGGCGAGCTCAGGAATCATCGGCTGCGCTGACGACCAGGCGGATCTTGAGGCTACCGAGCGGTCGACCTGCTTCCTCAGCGATTCTCTCCAGCGCTGCCTCATCGCCGAGCACTACGGTTGCGGTTGTCCCCGGATGCTCCACCACGAAGGCGCGTTCGATGAGCACGTCGTCGCCATCTCGGTCGATCGCTTGCAGCAGGAGGTGGGTGGCCCCAGGGCTTCGATCGGCCAACTCCACGCGAAGCTCTCCACCCGAGACGTACAACCAGACTCCTTCCCCGAGCTGGTGCTCGCTGAGATCAGGGCTGGCTGCGGCGGCTCGCAGGAGAGTGTCCGGCAGGTAGGCCACCTGGGGCGCACTGGCGGGCCGTCGCGCGGGCACCGGAGCTGTCGCGGCAGTGCCTGGAAGCGCGGCAGCCAGAATCGCGGCGGGCGCCGCCAGGACTTCGGTCCAGAGTCGGTGCTCCAGGCTGTCTGGCCTACTGGTGGAGAGTCGGGCCTCGGCGAAGTCGGCCAGAGTCAGCACTCGCTCGGGCCACAGCGCCACGAGCGCCTGAGCACGGGCGGCAAGCTCATCGCCGATGGATGCTCCGCCGGACATCGTGGAGACCACCAGCTCATCATCGATGTCGATCAGCACATCATGCAGCGGGCCCGAGGGGTCATCGTCGGCCTCGAGAGCAGATGCCAGACGATCAAGCAAGCTGGCTGGATCGCTTGGGCCCGCGACCTGCTGTAGGCGTGGTAGCGCCCGCAACCACGTCGGGTCTGGGACGAGCGACTGCGGAGCCGAGAACAACCGCCCCACGAGGACCAGCGCCCGCCAGGCCTCGTCTTGCACTTCGGTGTCTGGGCGAAGCTCGCCGAGCTCTTCCAGCGCCGCCTGATGCCAGGGATGCGTAGCCATTCAGTCTCCACCCATGAACGACGACTTGTCTCGCAGTTTGAGGACAGCGGCGTAGCGAAAATCTTCTGGACGGCGCCCGCGCCCCCTCGGGACCACACGGTAGGCCGTCTTCACCTCCGCGTACGTCCGCTTCACAAGACGCACCACGACAGACACCCCCAGGTCTCCGACAACCAGCCAGCCGGGCCCACGGCCTGTTTCCGCGGGTAGAGCTCCCAGCCGATCTGCGGCGAGCCCTGCCTCGATAGCCCCGAAGTAGGCGGGCTGGAGATGTAGGTCATGGTCGCGAAGCACATGCTGAACACACGCGTCGGTGCAGTCCGTGGGGTCGGGGTGGGGACGGTCCAGCACCGCTGGTGCGCAGCCCGAGGCCCAGGCAGCCTCTCTCGCCAGGACGCCGGCACGCTCGACCACTTGCTCCCATCGCTCGCGTGGCCTGTAGACATGCTTCACGACGTGCTGAAACCGGCTGCGTTCTCCACGCAGCGGCCCGACGCCATCTGGCCAGGGCGCCTTCACGGGGTCTCCAACTGTTCGCGAATGCGGGCGATGGCTCTCTTCCAGGCCTTGTCGAAGCTGTTGAGCCGCTGGCGACGCTGGGCCGCGGTCTCCAGCCCCCGTGGCGGGTAGAGCCAGCGGCTTGCCGTCTCCTTGTCTACAGGCTCGTCTGGGCGCTCCGGTGGAGGCGGCGGCAGGTCCTCGATCAGCAGCTGCCAGTCCTCCTCGGCGATGCGGTCAGGCCGAACGAGCAGGAGCACCGCCAGTCGGCCCTTTCCGGTCAGGGAGCCCGCGATGGCCAGCGCCCGCTCGGCATCCATGTGCACCTCGGCTCGCCGGTGCGAGGGCTCGCTGTGCCGGAGCTGTTCATGTTGCCGAACCTCACTTTCTCGCCGTTGGCGTGGACCCCACTTCCGAAGCTCTGAGGTGAGCGCGTTGCGCCAGGCACGACGGGCATAGGCCAGCGGGTTGTCGGCGCCTCGGAGCTTTGTTGCACCGCCAGACAAGAGCTTGGCGACGACCTCCCCACGCACGTCCTCGACGGCTTGGAGCCCGAGGGCGTCGATCGCAGTGCTGGGGGCGTACATGGCGGCGACAAGGGCGACCTGAACGCGAGCGAGGGCGAGCTCGTCCCCGGCTCTGATCCAGCGCTCAAGATCTTCTGCGATCTGCTCAGCAGCGCTCACCGGGAACCTCCCTTCACTCCGCAGCTCCCCCGTTCCACGCCAGCTTCCAGCCGAGATGACTGCCGGACCCGGTCCCCCAGCTCGGTGAAACCCTCTTCCAGAACTGGCACAGCCTCAACCCAGAGGCCGATGTCCACTGCAGGAGCCCTACTGTGCGTGCCTGTCGCACATGACCTGAGACTCGTGAGATGCACCACAGCGACCCGTCCTAGTCAAGCTCGATGCGAGCCCGATACGTCACCCGCTTGAAGGTCTCCAAACGCAGACGCTTGCCAAGCCTGATCGGATTGTCTCGCGAGATGACACGGGGGACCGCATAGTCCTCGCCGTCCAACATCCAGAGTCGCGTAACGGCAACGAGCCGATAGATGCCGACAGGCCAAGGCCAGGGCTCACCAGCGTCGGCAGCGATGGCGGCCCTAAACTCATTCTCTGTCCACTGAGAATCAAGCTCATCGACATCCCTATCGGTCGCCTTCACTTCGACCCCAACAGCCTCAACCTCGACGCCTTTGAGATAGACGGCCAACAAGTCGAACCCAGGATGTGCACTGGCCGCCGCGGCCTCGGCGAATGCCGATGCCCACCCCGACAACGGCCCAGTCCCGCCCGCAATTTCCTCCAGTCGGCGAACACAGTCCTGCGCACGCCTTGCTGTAGAAACATCAAAGATACGCGCACCCGCCCCCTCCAAGAGGCCCCGCACATACAACTCGCCTTCGCGACCAATCACGCCTGAGCGGGCCGTGAAGCGCCGGCGACCTTGTCGGGCAGACTTGCCCTTCGCGGGCTTCGGATTCACTTTTCCACCCCTTCCGCCACTGAGACTGGTGTACTGAGGGGCTGGAAGTTGCGCCCGGTGCCGTTCGAAAAAGTCCGCCGCGTCCTTCTGGCCAACGAACCTGCGCCCAGCGACAAGGATTGTTCGACGCGTTTGCGCAACCAAATCATCAACGAGCCCGGGCGCAACCGACTCAGCGGCAGTCAGACACCACAGCTGAAGCGACTCGACATCCACTGAACCGGGTCCGGGTAGGCCCTCCGTGGCAATACCACCTGCCACGAGAGTGACAAAGACCCGCAGCGAGATGGGAGGCCAACCGACGTGTCCGAGGGCGACCTCCAGAGCGACGCGGACCCGTTCTCGAAACCGACCGATGTCTTCCCCGAACCTCGCTGCATCATCATCACCGCCCAACTCCCCCATCAACACAACGAGGCTAGCGAGTGCCCTAACTCGACCCAGAAGGGACTCGACTAGCTCGTTCCATTGCGCCCTACGCGACTCGGCCTCTCCTGGCGGTGCTACCCCGGCGGCCTTGAACAGTTGCTCCAGACCGATCTGGTCACCGGTCTCCAAGGCATGAACGGAAGGCGCTCCAAGCGCCCCCCCCGCCAGCTCGAACTCCGCAGCAAGAGCTCGCCGGAAGTCAGGAGCGTCCCCAAGGAATCTGTCGAGCGAACCCGTGTCGTGAGCAGGGATTTCGTGGTCCCCAGGATACGCAAACCACCAAGGTCGTATCGGGCGAATCCAGCGTGCGAGGAGTTCCCTCTTGTCCTCGCCACCCACGAGCTCAGGAATGCTCGCACACTCCAACTCAGGATCTACGGCGTCGGGATCACACTCTCTTAGCGCGAACAGTATCTCAGACAGACCGATGTACCCAGACGCCCTGACTGCTCGCATTTGAATCCGAGGGGCCAAGAAGCCACCCCCTACTGCCCGTTCCAATTCTCTCGACACGAGTATCGGTACGTCTCTTGAGCTCCACTCTCGCCGTGTATCCAAGCACAACGCCTGCACGTCGGCCCCCAAGACGGTCAACACTCCGCTCAACCGATCCAGGACGGCCTGGGCAAGTCCTCGAACGACATCCGGGTCCTCGGCCACGCGGCGTCGGGCCAAGTAGGTGCTTACCTCGACCGGAAGCCCTGAACCCGGATTCACCAACATCGATCCAAGTTGGGCCTTTAACAGGAGCGCCTCCACCGCAGTCCGAGGCGCCTCGCCTTCCAAGCCTAGCGAAGAGGCCAACGGCTCCGCCAGACGATCGAGTGCAGACTCGATCTCGTTGACGGAACACCCGGCCTGTATCGTCAGCACGGGCGGTCTCCCCTTACTACGGACGCGGAATAGCTGTGCCTCGGAGTCAACCGCCAACAGTCCGCTCTTGCCCTGGAATCCTCGAAGGCGAACCGAGTGCGTTCCCCTCGGGTGGGCCTCGACGAGCAGTTCTTGGTCTTCCGGCCATCGCTCCTTCAAGGTATCAGGGGCGACGTTTGCCGCCGAAGACAAGATAGACAGAATCGGCACCCGCAACTGCGCCAACAACCGAGTGGTGGCTTCTGCTGCCAGATCACCCGCCACTGGATTGGTCGTGATGGATGCGTCCAGGGGAAGGAACCAAGGGACGCCCAGGAGTTGACTCAGTGCAAGACCAATACGTTCCGGGAAGAGGACAACTGCGAATTGACTCTCGAGCGCAGAGAGCTCGGCCTCATTGGCCCCGTGCCGGTAGATGGGTGCCTCAAGTTCACCGATGCGCACCGCCTCGGGGCCGCTTCCGCGATCGACGGGGACTGGAATCATCCGCACCCATGCGCTATCGACCCTCCATTCGGTCCGAGGCAGCGGGAGATCTGCAAACCCGGACTGCCCTGCGTCCAGCATCCACTCAGCTATTGAACGCCAAGCCGACCCTGTTGCGAGGGTACTGAATACATCACGCCAGGTCCGGCCCGGCGATGGCGGACGCAAGGAGACAGACGGCGAAGCGTCAACCAGATGCGACAAGAGACGCTGGTGCAGAATCAGACGGTCACTGTCGAGCGCACCCGAGAGCTCCAGCAAGCGAGCAATGACCCAACGGGGATCAACAGGGTGACCCGTCCGGACGCGGCCCTCGAGGGCATGGGCCACAAGCATCGTGTTCAGGACATCAGATGACTCGCTCGAAACCTGAAGGTGCCTGGCCGGCGATTCTCGAAGGCGCTTTCCCTCCCAGCCAGTGGCTGATGCAGGACAAAGAAGGCCCGCGTGCGAAGAATCCTCGTGCGGAGGCAGCCACGACGTGTGTCTCAGACGCATCAAGGCGGCTGAAGGAAATTGACCGGGAGCGCTGAACCGTAGATCCCTGCGCTGTGTCTGTCCGTATCGAAACTCGCTGTAGCAGGCGAAGTAGCTCCACCGTAGCTGATCGTGGGCGCCCAAAACTGCCGCGACACGACTTGCCCATCGCTCGGCAACGACCTCGCCCTCACATAGGGCTTCCGGCACGTCTACAAACCAGAACAGCTCGTCTCCCCGGTAGGCACCGGCCCTATCGAAGAGGTCTCCCAGCTGTGGGCCGTCCACAGTACCGTCGGCGAGCCACACGAACTGAGACTTACGACGCGACGCCCAGCGTCGGTCGCTCTTGACGCGACCACTCAAATCAATCGCGACGTGACTCGTCCATCGCGCCGGCCATCGAGAGGCGGCAAGGTGAAGCCCCCTCTTGAAGACCGTATCCATTGGCTCAAGCGGGCGCGCAATCAGCACCGTCAACGGGACATCTTCCCAGACCGAGCATGCTTGTGCCAGCTTCTTTCCAGCGGCGGGCCCAACCCACTCAGCGAGCCGCTCGACATCGAGCCGCAAGCTTGCCGGCAAGTCTTGGCCCAGGCCCAGTTCTGATGCCGGCCTGATCTGACCATCGGCGGCCGGAAGCTGAAGACGCGAGAGGTGAATGCCCAGGAAGGCCGAGTCAGCCCAGTAGCCGTCGCCATCCCCCACCAAATACCCTTTGAAGTGTTTGACAAACGGGACGACTGTCTCGGGAAGGCTGGTGATGACGTCAACGAGCAGACTGCTAATCAGACGAGCGACCACCGCAGCGCTCATTGGATCAGGTGGCCTCTCATAGAGAACCCTAACGACACGCGAAAGCCTGGCCGGGACGGCGCCGGCACTCTCCAACAATGCGCGAACCCGCGGAAACTCATCGCCGTACAGATCGATGTCCACCGAAGCCCATCCGAGGGCCAGGAACAGAGCCCGAGTCTCGGCTGGCTCATCTGAGCCAGGAAGGCGGACCTCCGTCGAAACTTCTCGGTCGCTGTCCAGCGGGACAGGGAACAGGGTCACGGTTGCGAACTGACGAGCCAACCAGGCCCCCGCACTTGCTGCGGCGGCGGCAGCGGCACCTGCCACAAAAAGGGCGCCCCCAATGGCCTGAGCGTTGCTGAACAATCGCCGGATGGCCCGTGCGCACTCTGGTTCGCTCGTCCTGGAGACGCTTTGATCCGCTTGCTGAACCAGCCAGTGGGCTGCCGGAGGGGTCGGAAAGACCAACTCATCACCGAAGATCTGCGTGCCCTGATCACAGAGAGCGGCAACGGCTGCTGCGCTCGATCCGACTGGCAGTCGAACCTCTGTCGGCCGTCTCAGTCTAGTGCCGGACGATGTGGCGGCGGCAACGACTGGTAGCGTTCCTTCGGAAATCAGGTGGACCAATCGGCCCTCTATTAGATTCTTGGCTGCTCGAGCTTCCACGGAATGCCTTGACGCCGATATCGGGTCACCGCTTCCCAACAACTGCGGGAATGCGGACAGGGGAGCTCGAGAGCTGGATAGTTCAGCGTAGGACTCTTGTGCAAGCAGCTCAATCATCCGTCGGAAGGCGCAGACTGCCCGTTCAAGGGCGAGGGCATTCTCTACCCTGTCGTCTTCCGCATCGCTCAGACGCTCCCGTGTCAGATCCAGGATCAGGTCAGGGCAGTGAAAGATGACTGGGGACGTAGCGGTCGCAGCCGTACTGGAGACTCTGAAGAACTTGAATAGAGGTCGACCTTCTTGAAGCCGCTGGTGGGGAACGGCGATTTGTGTCCCCTCGTCGCTCGAGAATACGGTCCATCGCGCCCCCCCGGTGCCAACGAGCACGCGGAGACCCTCGCACTCGTGCTCCAAGGTACACGTGACACTCTTCGAGGTTCCTTCGATGTCTATCTGCACCTCGTCCACGTGAGGAAGGAATAGGAGGTCCTCCCCCGTCAGGCTGTGTAGCTGTGACCGAACCCGCGACTCCGCGGACGGCAGGAGTCGGAACTCGAGCCGTGCTCCGCCCGGAGCAGGTCCGGGCACTCTATCCTTGCCCGTCTTGTGTCGGCGAATCATCCCCTGCACGTCGTGCGCGTCAAAAAGCTGACCAGCGTGTTCAATGGTCAGCCAGGGCCGCTTGTTCCGCCGTTCCATGCGCATCGCAACCACGCGGCCCTGAACCCCAGCGGGTGGTTCCCAATCAGTGCGGTCTGGGAGTGGGTACGTGAACAGTGGGAATTCACTGTGAATCACGTCTCGGAGTGCCTGTGCCCCCCATACGAGCTGCCAGGGGCCGCTCACCAAACGAACTCGGTCAACATAGGCGGCCAGCGCTTTCATTCCAACGCCAAACCGCCCGATGACCATGTTCGAGTTGGCAGACCAAGCGATAGCGTCGTGGGCGTTCTGGACCAACTCAAGAACGAGGCGACCCGCGTAGTCAACGCCCAACGCATGTTCGCTTCCCTGACTCTCCCGCGATGCATCTGGGTGATCGCGTGTGAGCTGAACGAGGGCGCGCAGGCAAACGATAAGGGTCTCGTTGCTGAGACCCAGCCCGAACTGGTCGGCGGGGACGTTGAGATCTGCGATGAGCGTTTCGAGCGATGTCCCCAGGGTCACATGCTCGTCCAGCTCTTCGAAGAGCCCGCCGAATCCTTCCGGATACCGTCCAGTGCCGCCCAGCAGCGCCCATGCCTGGGACCGTTCAATCACGGATCGAGGTTCCCAGGCGGAGACGGGTGCACGAGTCTATCGGAGATGCATGGGCTCTACCCGGAAATGCGTGGGCCATCACGTCAACCCCACTGCCTTGAATGCCGCCACCCGAACCTCGCCGTAGAAGATCGGGTCCACGTTCTCGAGCACCTCCTCGCTCACCTCGAAGAAGCTGCGCCGATTGGCACTCGGGATCAGGGCCTTCTTCGCTCCGTTGTCCATCGCCACCTGGAGCGGCTCCATCAGCGACCGAGCCGGCTTGATGTTGCCTTGGATGCTCATGTCGCCCAGCACCAGCAGTCCCGGCAGCGGCGATGCCTTCCGCAGCGCCGAGAACGTCGCGACGAAGAACGCCACACCGACCTCAGCTTCCACCCGATTCCCGAGCAGGTCGATGGCCTCGACGTAGAAGTCCGAGGTGTCGAGCTCCCGAGCGACCCCGAAGGCCTTCTTGTTCGCCTTGAAGTAGCTGAACGCTCTCTGGACCGACTCCTTCAGCTTGCCGCTGACACCACCGGCTGGCTTGAGCTTGCCCGTCCCCGACGAGATGCTGACCTCGAGCCGGAACAGGCCCACCGTACCGTCTCCGCTGACCGAGGCAGTGTAGACCGTACCCGGCGGAAGCGGGTCTGCAGCGATGAGGTCACGGCCGCCCTGCTCGGGCACACCGACGAAGTGCTCCTCGCCGGACTCGGCGTCCTGGTAGCTGAAGGACGTGCGGTAGTACTCGAAGGAGCCCATCTTCTTGAGCTGCTCCTTCACCCGCCGGCGGCCTTCGATGGCCAGTCCCAGCAGCTCCTCGAGGTCCTCCCGTGACACCTCACCGTGCGGGTGCAGGATCTTGACCAGCCCGGAAACCGTGCGGCGGACGGCCTTGCGGTCGCGGGCATTGAGGTGGGCGCCCAGCGAAAAGTGGTGGTCGATGATCTCGGTGAAGTTGTGCTTGCGAAGGTCGCGCAGCGCTTCGGCCAGGTAGTCCACGACGAAGCCGTAGCCGTTGGTGAAGTGCTCGTTCCGCATCTTCGGCATCTCCCACCCCGGCAGGTAGAAGTGCAGGCGGTCGATGAAGGCCATGTCGTCCCGGATGACGTCGGGCATCGGCGCGAAGAGATGGCCGGTCTGCACCATCACGTCGATGGGCTGCTGGGTGTTGCCGAACATGGCGATGCTGGCGTAGCCGGCCATCGACTCCTGGCCGCGCTGGAACTGCCCGGACTCGCAGTAGGTCTTCATCGTGGTGATGACTTCCTTCGGCATCTTCTGCAGGTCGGCGACCTCGTCGAAGCCCACCACGTCCCAGATCTGCACCATGCCCTTCTGGCGACCGTTCATGTGGCCGAAGAGGTTGGCCACCGTCGTCGGCCCGGTCAGCAGCGCCGAGTACGGGGAGAGCTCCTGGATGGCGAAGCTCTTTCCAGTACCGCGAGGGCCGAGCTCGACCAGGTTGTAGTTGCGCTCGCACAGCGGGATCAGGCGGGACAGGAACAGCAGCTTCATGCGCCGTTCCATGACGCTCGGCTCGTAGCCCATGCTGCGCAGCATGAAGTCGATCCACTCGTCGGTGGTGAACTCGCCTCGCAGGCGGCGGTATTCGGCCAGATCGAAGGTCGCGAGCTGGATGGGGGTGAGCTTGGCGATGCGGAAGGGCGCACGCTCGTCGGTGTCGTCCCAGGTCATCTCGATCTGCGCCCAGATGCCCCCCATCAAGATGCGGTCGAACTCGCGGACGTAGTGGTCCGGGATGTGGACGTACTTGTGACCGAAGTTCGTGACCTCGGCCCAGTAGTGCGAGTCGACCAGGCGTACCTTCACCTTGTCGATGAAAGTGTGGCGCCCCTGCTCCTTGACCCGGCTCTGGGCCTTGGTGGACTCGTCGGGCCGAATGTAGCCATCCGCCAGGGTGTCGTTGACCACCTGCAGGCCCATCTGGATGGCCATCTCGTCCGAGGACGCGCAATACTTGCCTAGGAGGTACTCGAGGACGAAGACCGGCACGTTGGCACCGACCTTCACCTTGCGAACGAGGTCCTTGCGAACGACCTTGCCCGCGAAGACGCGGTTGACCTTGTTGTCCAGCTCATCGCGCTGTGGTGCTTCCATGTCTACATCCCCAACTTCACGGCGATTTCTTCAGATTGGGCGAGCACCGCGTCGGTGTCGGGCTCTTGGGCGACCACCCGGAATTTGGTGACCTCGTCACGCATCAGCATCATCGCGACGTTCGCGTCCTGGCCGGGCGAGACCGTCACCGTGCCAGAAGCGCGGTCGAACTCGGCGTCCATGGCCATCCCGGCCTGCCCGACCTCCTGCCCGTCGGCGATGAGCACCAGGCGCATGCGAAGCGGTTCCTGGTTGAACAGGTCTGGTGCCACTCGAATACGCAGGCCGAAGGTGCGGTTCGAGAGCAACGTAGGCAGGTTCTCCAGGGTGACCTTCGATCCACCGGGCTGCGGCTCCGCCGCCCTGGACGGCATGCGTAGGCTCACGACGGGCACGACCATCTCCTGGAGGCTGATGCCTCCGTGGTGGAAGGCGAGGTCTCCACCGGTGCGGAACACGGCGAGACCACGCGGGAAGATGAAGTCCAAGTCGGTGTCGTAGCCGAGCTCCGCGCCGTTGACGCGAATGCATGCTTGCGGCTTGTGGCCACCGCGGCCTGCCCAAGCCCGCCGATGCTGATTCACGGTGTCGCCGGCAGGTCTGTCCATGGTCATGTCCGCATCCTTGCGGACCGAGAACTGATGCCCATGGTCGGCGGTGATGACGAAGTGCTCGTAGCCAACACGGGCGAGCTTGCGGACCGCTCTAGCGATGTTCCCGATCACCGTGTCCATGATCTGTCGCGCTAGGAGGCCGCCATCGGTCTCTCCGAGCTTGTCGATGGTCAGGGAGCGCACGATCAGCATGGAGTTGCCGCCGAGCTCCTTGGTGAGCCGTCGGGTCGACCGCTGCAGCAACGTCCCGAGGTCGCAGTCCTTTGTCGCAGGAAAGCGCGCCTTCAGGTACTTCTGGCGGTCGCCGAGGCCGGTCATCACCTGGTCGTCGATTCGTGCAGCGAGCTTGCCCTTGTGCTCGACCACGGAGTAGCTCGTCGAGGCACCCGGCAGGAGCGCGGCCATACCGAGGACCGTGATCGAGGGCAAAACGCTCACAGCCGGTGCCAGGGTGACGCCTTCGCCCTCGCCTAGCTGCTCGACCAGGTCGGCGCCCATCTCGTAGCGCATCGCGTCCACGAAGAAATACGCTGTGCGGCTGCCGGTCACGTCCACGACCTCGGGGTAGATGCGGGTCTGATGGAGGACGCCAGGAATCGTCCACCCGCTGGCTTCGAGCGCCTTGGTGTAGCCCTTGGCCATCTCGGCGATCAGGGCCTCGTGCTGGCGGCGGATGCGTCCCAGCGCCTTCTCCAGCGCGGGCTCGGGCTCATCCTCCATCTTGGCGACGAAGGCCTCGAGGGCACGCTGGCTGCGGTCGACCTCGAACCAGTCTTCGGCGTAGGAGCGCACCCACTTCGCAGGCGAGCTCTTCGCTCCCTTCAACAGCGGACCGACGCGGGTGACCTGCTGACCCAGCTCGGCCATCAATCGGGCCGCTTCCCACTGCGCCAGCCGGTCGAGGTCTCGGTCCACCCAGAAGCTGCGGCCTCGTGCTGTGACGATCTCCAACGCCAGACTGAACTTCGCGTCCGCCAGCAACGCGGCGGTGTGCTCGAGCAGCACCTTCTCCTCGAACCGGAATGTGTCGATGGTGCCGAGTGCAGCGGCATCGACCCCGGCGGCCTCCAGGCCCAGCTCGTCCCCGAGGTTGTCGGCGACGGCGACGTAGACTTCTGGATGGCGCTTTCGCAGCCCGTCGGCCACGGCCAGGACGCGGTCGCGCTCCTCCTTCGTGGCCGGGCTCGGGACCAGCGCCAGGCTGCTCGGGGGCGCGCAGCCCAGGTCCTGCCTGAACTCGTTGACCAGCAGGTACCGGAGCGTCTGGTGACGCGCCTTGGAAAGCGGCGTGTCCTCGGCGACGGGGAAGCCGAGCCGAGCGTTCACGAGCCGGTAGAGCTCTGGCAGCGCGTGCTTCGCCTCCAGCTTGTCGTCCAGCGTGTCGTCTGCGAGCCAGCGAGCGAGAATCGCCTCGCTGTCGCGCTCGGGAATGACGAGTTGAACCACCGAGCCCTCGACACCGCCCTCCTGCTCCATGAAGCTGGCGACGTCCTGGTAGGTCAGGCTGTATGACGCCAGCATCTGGTCGATGTCCCCGTCGGTGAACTTCCGCCGCAGCACGTTGCGCGCCAGCCGGCGCAGCTGCGGCTCGTAGGTCGTTCCGGCCTTCTCCATCTCTGTAAGGACCGATCCGGTGCGGTCGCGCTCCTGACCGGGGACGTACACGAGCAGGGGCTCCGGCTTGTCCAGGGCCAGGATGGGCTCCGCCTCGGCCTTCAACGCGAAGAAGGACCCGTCGAATCGCACCAGGTGGGTCTGCTTGGACTCGACCCACACGCGCGGCAGTCCGCCACGCCCTTCGGGAGGTTCGAGCGGGGGCAGCTCGTCGATGAAGGCCTCGAACTCGCGTCGGGGGTCGTAGAAGACCACCACCGTCCGCTTCTGGATGTCGCGCAACAGCTGCGTCGCGACGTACTTGTGGAAGGCGTTGCTCATCGGTTCCCTCCAGTCGCCCGTGCGCGCCGACTGCGGCCCTTACGATTGCTCATCGGTGCCGGGGCAGACAGCAGATCTTCCAAGGCCGCCTTGACGGCTTTCGACGACCGCTCAGCCACCAGCTCAGACAGGCGGTCGGCGCTGACCTGCCGCTTCTTCCACACCGTCTTCTTGCCCTCGTCATCCTCGTACCAGAGGTCATCTTGCAGCCCATGGGCGATGGCCAGGCTGCGGTCATCCATACACTTGGGCACCACCCGCTCTGGCCACAGGTGCATGGCGAGGTGTGCCCAGTCGTAGTCGCCCTTGACGAGCTTGTCCCAGACCTTTTTGCACTCCTTGTGCCAGGCCTTGTGCTGGGGGACGAGCCGCCAGAGAGGGGCGAAGTTGATAATCACGCCGTCGTTGAGATTAGGATTCCACAAGGGCGCGATGCGCTTCACCTCGGTCAAGAACGCGCGGAGCTCGGCGACGAAGGTCTCCTGTGCGTCGATTTCCTTGCGCTGCTTGCTCGAGGGGTCTGGGCCCGCCTCTTGGCGCAGGGCATTTAGCTTGCGTTCCTCGTGGTCGACCTTGAGGGTGACGTAGTCGTTCGCCACTCGGAAGAAGGTATCGCGGCTCAGGCGGTGGTAGTAGCACCAGACGGAGTAGGAAGCCGATGGGGTGGAGAGCTGCCAGTAGATGGGGGCCTTTCTCGGGCGCTTGCTGTATGCCTTCAAGTGCCAAGCGAAGTACTTCTTCGCGACCCAACCACGCAGCGAATCCGCACGGGCGCCTCCGCCGCCCAATGCCATCAGCACAGTCTCAACATCGGGTTCGCAATCCGAAAGCACTCGGAGGACATGGTCGATGATGTCCGAAGCATGCCCGGGATCATCGACGAGGACGCCGTCCACGCCGCGTCCTTCCATGTACGCTTCCGGAGTAGCCGAAGGTGGCAGTCCGTTCTCGTGAAGCAGCATGGCGCTTGGACAGATTGGCAGCGGCGCAAACGGCCCATCGCATTCGGCGCCGAGACTCCCCATGCGCTTGCTTGCATCGAAGCGCCCGAAGCCGACACCAACTGCCCAGGAAACCAGAGATTGCACCCATGGAGACCGGAAGCCCCGGGAGGCCAGAGCATCGGTGGCTTTCTGTGCCACCTCCGCATCTAGGACCATTCCACATGCAGCAAGAATCCGGTCGACGATGGAAAGCGCCTCAATCGCGACCAAGCGAGGATTAAACTCTCGAGAAGGCAGTCCGGAAAACAGAAGAGACGTCTCGTCCCGCGCGTCGATTGAGTCGACCAGGCGGTACACATTCGAAATGGAGTCCGAGTGATCGCCGAGTTGGCTTGGCGGCAAGGGCAGCCTCTTGACAGCACCCGTCTCGAACGAGCCGAATTTCGCCTGGCTATCAATCAGCCTTATGTAGCTCTCAGAGGCCAACGCAATCGGAAGCGCTTCTAACGCCCACTGATACTCCTCCGTAGGCACCACAACCGGGCTCTTATCAGAGAAGCAGACCCCTGCTCGCAGCCGACGCGCGCTGAAACCCTTCTGGCTTCGACGAGACCATGTTGTGGCCGCGAGGCCGTAGTAGCGCGATGACTGTCGTGTTCGCGCGGCGTTCCCATCGCCCTGCTCTGCCAGAGCCGCCATCTCTTCGCCTTCGCGGCTTCTATTGACTAGAAGATGGACTGTGCTGGTAAGCCACGAGTACTCACCCCCTTTTGCGAGCAGCTTCCAACGCGGCCCCACCTGGGTCGGCTCGACTTCCCACCAAGCTCGAACGAAACGCTCGTCATCGCCAGTCGACAGGCCTTTGGTGACCCGACCAAGGTCGGGTTCAAGCGATCCTTCATCCAGAAGCTTCCGCTTATCTTGCTGATCGAGGTCGTACAGGAACTGGGCTCCGGGCAGCGTCCTCAGATCCTGCAATGGCACCACTATCCAATCTTGCGCTCCCGCCAGGGTGGCCTCTCTGCGGGGGGCATTTCGAAGGTCCAGGAACTGAGCTTGGCCCTTGGGGTTTGGGCCAGCAGTGTAGGCCGCAGTCTCGACCGTTGCGTTGTCCAGAACTCCAAGCCCGAGATCGACAAAGCACCGTAGAGACACTGCGTCATCCAGAAGCCGCGGCCGAAAGTGCCTCATGTCTCGACCGGCCACAAACGCGCGCGACGTAATGAACCCTATTGCGCCGTTGATATCTGTCGTGAGCTCGAGGGCACGCAGAACAAAGGCCCCATACACATCGTTCCGCCCATCTGAGTAGTGACGGTTCATGTACGGTCCTGAGCTGTCCGTGGCCTCACCAAACGGCGGATTAGCCAAGGCTACGTCAAACCGCTTCCGCATCAGCTCAATAAACACCACACCCTGCGCCGCATCCCCCGCAAAGAGCTGTCGCCTGACGCCCCCTGCACCGGCCGCGGACTCCGAAAGTTCAAATAGAGCCTTGACGATCTTCTCGTCCGCAGTGTCCCAGAACTCTTGATTTGCATCCTTCCCGCCAAAGAGGTTGCCTTGCTGATTGGCCTCGGATGCCTCCTTCACCGCCTTCGAAATGGACTCCTCAATCTTGAGAAGCGAGCCCAGCTCACCGGCAAGTTTCATCTCCTCGACCATCTTCTTGAAGAGGTCGCCCAATACCGCCGGCTTCAAGCTGGCGGCAAACTCGTCGACCAGCTCGACATCACCCGGCATGGGCTCGGCCACCACGATGTTGGTCTTGGTGATGGATGGCCGCTGGGCGCGGTCCACCTCGAACTGGTTGTAGGCCCGCTGGGCGCGCATCCACAGGGCCAGGGCCGCGATTTGGGCCGCACGGGGATCGATGTCCACACCGTGCAGGTTGTGCCGCAAGATGAGCTCGGGCATGGCCCGGCGCAGGTCTTCGAGGCTTTCATAGTCGGCGCGAAGCGGGGTGGCGGTCTCGGTGAAGGCCGCAGCCCCCGTATCGGCCCAAGCCTCTTCGTAAATCGTGATGAGCAGGTCGAAGGTGTAGAGCAGGAAGTGCCCCGAGCCACAGGCCGGGTCGAGTATGCGCAGGTCCCGCGGGTCCTTTTTGTCGCGGAAGGGCACATGCACCGTCTGCTGGAGCAGCGCATCCTGGCTGAGCTCGCTGTCGTCAGCATCGGACGCTGGAGCCGACTCGCCATCGGCCAGTAAGACCTCGTTGGGTCGACGCACCAGGTAGTCGAGGTGAGCGAGCTTCGTGTCGCCCTGCATCATCTCGTACCAGGCGCGGCCCAGGGTGTTGTCGGTCAGGAACTGGACCACGTAGCGGGGCGTGAAGAACTGGTTTCGGACGGCGAGCTCACGGCTGTCGCGCGGAGCCTGGCTTTCCTTGCGCATCTGGGTGCGCTCTTCATCGCCATTGAAGTACTGGTAGACCCAGCCGATGGTCTCGTCTTCGGCCCAGACGCTGGCGAGCTCGGAGGCGTTCAGAATGTCCAGTAGTTCGAGCAGCGTCTGCCGAGAGGGCCAGAGCAGGCTCGCAACATCGCGCCTGTCGAAAAGCACGCGGACCTCTTGCCCAATCTCATCGAAGAGGGTCTCGATGTATTGACGGTAGCCCTTGTCGGGAACGGCAACGAGACCGGGTGCCAGAGCGGTGAACTCCTTGAACCCAGTGGAGTCCTCACCCTTTGACACGCACTCCTGCACGAGCTTGCGGGCTTCGAGCATCTTCAGCGCGACAAAGCGGTTCAGCGTGGTGAAGGCCGCTTCGCGCAGGTACCCGTCCACCGCTTCCTTCGGCTTCAGACCGGAGGACCTCTTGTGGGAGATGGCCGCGACCATCTTCTCTCGGATGACGCGCTGCTGCGGGGAAAGGTGCGTGCCCGGCGACCCAGCAATCGAGCCGTCCAAGAGGATGTCGTACGTCCCTTCGAGCGTCTCTCGGAACGACTGCTGCAGGAGCTGCCGCGCCGCTTGGGTCGCGCGTTGAATGCTGTTGCGGGTTGCCTTGTTCACGCGCGCCTCCTCAGTGAACCAGGATCTTCTTGTCGGCCGCGAGCAGCTTGATGCACTCGTGCCGCAAGGCTTCGAGGGCTGCTTCGAGCTGCTCCTCGTTGTCGACGCCGGTGCCGAAGAAGGTCCCGATGTCGATCGTGACCAGCCGGTTGCCCTCGAGCAGCTCCATCATCTGCTGGATGGCGTGCTTCAGGTGCTGCGGGCAGGCACTCAACTCCGAACGCAGGAAGGGAATCGTGGCGGACGCAGGCACCGTCGTGGTGGCTCGGGTACGCAGCGGCTCGTCGACCCGGAGCTGCTGTTCCTCGTTCAGATTCCCCCAACCGTCTCGACCGTGGAGGTCGTCAAGTGCAGCCTGGTAGGCATCGGCCCGCGCCTGCGCCGCGGCCTCGAAGCGCTCGTCGTACGCCGCAGCGAGCGCGGTCGCGTGCTGGTCGATGGCGGCCAGCTCGCGGAAGAAGGTCTCCCGCTTGAGCAGGTCCTCCAGCTTGGCGGCATCCTCCCGAAGCTCCTCGGGCAGGTCGACCTCGTCGTTCAAGAAGGGCCATTGAGCAGCAAGGCAGTTTCGAGCCCGGCGCAGGTCCGCCAGCGCCGGCTTGGTCAACGCCGCCCGGAGCTCGTTGCCCCGGCGGATGGCATCCTTGAGCGCCTTGTGAACGGCGTTGAAGGTCTGGATTGCATCGTCTTCGCCGCCGGAGCGGATGCCCCGCATCTCGTCGATGGCTTCCTGCAAGATGGTGGTGCCGGGAAGCTGCTCGGACCGCAGCGTGGTTAGCACCTCGACCAACTGGTCCTCGGCGGCCCCGACCTCCCTGCGAATGGCGTCGGCGATGATGGCTGCCTGGAGCTCGGGGAGCTGCTTGCCGAAGACGTCGCGGAAGGCCGCCTCCGCCTCGAGCCAGTCGTCGATGTCGGTGCCCTGGACCTTCTTCTGGAAGGAGCATGCCCGGAAGAGGTTGTTGCTGCTGAAGGTGTTCCGCGCTTCGACCGAGAGAGCCGACTCGATGGTGGTGCCCTTGCTCTTGGCCTTGATCTTACCGGCCCGGAGCAGGGTCACGACAAAGAGCCTGACCACGTCGAGCGTCCAGCCAAATGGCTCCTTGGCGAGCTCGGCACCCAGGTAGCGACCCGTGGCCGTCTCGCCGTAGCTGGTCCGGTTCTCGATCCGGTCCATGACCTCCTTCAGCGCACCGACGTCGGTGTTGAAGACCGGCTGGCCCTTCTCGTCGCGGACCAGGTCGAGCTGGGTGAACACCGGGGTGAGCCCACGGAGGTTCTCGCTCTGCATCAGCGCGTTGAGGTCCTTGCTGCTGACGCGAGCGGCGCCCTCTTCGAAGCGGTCGAACACATCGGGCAGCGTCTGCGCGAGGACGCGACTCGCCGCCTGGCTCACCGACTTGATGCTCTCGTCGGGGCTGCGGTCGTTGCCACGGAAGGTGATGGTGCCGCCCAGCAAGGCCTCCTTGATGAGCCGCTTCAGCTCTCCCTCGTGCGTGCGCAGACGGACCTTCTCCTCGGCCACGAGCGCCGTCTCGTCCTTGGTCTTCGCGTTGCGCGACTTCCGGGAGAGAATCTCCTTCGATCGGTAGACCTGCACCGTCTCCCGGTCGATGCGCTCGTCGAGCTCCGCGACCCAGAACACGTTCTTGCGCTCCGACTGGCTCCGCGAGCGGGCCAACGACGCCTCCTCATCGAACTCCGAGCCGGCGGGAGCCAGCGTGACGTGGAAGGCGATGTCCTCCTCGACGATGGAGCGCCCGTTGAACACCAGGCCCGCCTTGAAGGTCTTGGCGTTCAGCAGGTTGTGCGAAGGCTTCGGCTCCCACAGGCCGGTGACGACCTCGGTGTAGATCCGGTTGATGTCGCCCGGCTTGGGGCTGAAGCTGGCCCGCGTGGTCTCCCAGTCGTCCTCGGCCGGGGTCGGAATCCGGTACTGGCCGTCGGAGACGCGGACCAGGTGGCTGTCCACCAGCTCCTGCAGCGCGGCCTTGACCTCGGTGAGCACCGAGTCCTCGGTGACGCCCGGATGGAGCCCTGCGGCGATGTTCTCCGCCGTGCGGTGGACGCTCTTGACGTACTGAAGCAGGCAGATCGCTTTGGCTGCGGGCTGCGCGTATCTGTGGGCGACCTTGGTCGGAATGTCGGCGATCTTGCCGCGGATCTCGCTGGCGATGTTGCCGGCGACCAGGTCGTAGATGTGGTCGATGCGCGCCAGCTTGCCGATGGGCTGCTCCGACAGGCCCACAGCGTCGTGGATGAGCAGCTGCTGCGCGAGCTTGATGATCGTGCGGTTCGCGCCACCGACGTGTTTGCTCGCCCCGCCCTGTGTTCGCAGCCCCGACACCACCTGGATGATGAGGTCGATCTGGTACGGCAGCAGGGGGTAGAGGTCCATGAAGCTGGTGTCGTTGAGCGGCGGGAGCTTGATGTCCGCGCTCAGCCGAGTGTGGGCCAGCAGGCGCCCGCTGTTGTCCTTGTAGAGCTGCCGAAGCCGCTGCTCACCGTCGGCGTTCTTGGACAGCACGCGCTTGCTGGTGACCTCGGAGATGTCCGAGGGCTCGAGGTGGACCTGGAGGGGGAAGCGGTCCATCAGGCGCGCCAGCTCGACCCGCTTGTCGTCGAGGCCCCCCACCAGCTCGGTGAGCTTTTCCTGGGAGGTGACGACGATCCAGATCTTGCCGCGGCCGATGCGACCCAGGTTTTGCACCACCGCCTGGAGATCGAGCATCTTCTGCACGTCGCGCGCGACGAACTGCCCGACCTCGTCGATCACGAACACGAGGTTGCGCCCTGGGCGCCGCCGGTCCATCAGCGCCGCCGCGCGCTCTGCGAGCTTGCCGGGCGTAATGTCCGTCTTGTTGAGAACGCCGTTCAACCAACTGTCACGCGTTGAGTTGCTCTTGGGGTAGAGCTGGTGCATCACCGCACTAGCCTCGCCGAGTGAGAAGGCGGTGAGGTCCTTGTTCTCGTCCCAGACCTGCTCGAATTCCGCCTCGTAGGCAGCCTTGAAGGCGTCCAGCTCGCCCTTCTGCTCCAGGGTGATCTCGAGCTCCGCCAGGTCGAGGTCCCCCGCGTAGCCCAGGCTCTTCAGGAACAAGCGGTAGGAGATCTCGGTGAGCGTCTGGTTGCCGCTTCGGATGCCGCGGTCGGTGGACACGTCGAAGATGACGGCATCGGTGGGGATGCGCTCGGCGATGCCGGACAGCAGCACGGAGATCTTGCTGTCTCCGGTGCGAGTGGCGAAGAGCTTGGCCGCGGAGTCGCCCAGGATGGTGCGGTTCTCGAGCGCCAGACCCAGCATCTTGGCGAAGCTCGACTTACCGGAGCCAAAGAAGCCCGAGACCCAGATGCCGATGCCTTCGTGCGGCTTGTTCGGGGTCTCGTTGTAGCTCTCGAGGATCTCGGCGTAGTGGCGTCGGATGGCGTCCGTAACAACGTACTCGCGCAGCTCGTCGTGGATGATCTCCTCGTTGGTCTGATCGACTTTGATCACCTCTTCGATGCGACGATGGATGTCCAGCGCAAAGAGGTCTTTGATGGGTGTGTTCGCCATGTTTCCGCAATCCCCTCAGAAGATCTTCGGTCGGTAGTTGTGCTCGGCGTCGAGGACGCCCATGAACCGGAGGCCCGCCGCCCCGTCGAGCTCGCCCGGGTAGAACAAGACGCTGGGAATGTGGACCTTGCCCTTGAGCTGCTCCAGTAGGGATGACGTCCGGTAGAACGGGAACAACGCGCCCGCCCGGGTGATGAACACCACGTCGCGATGCGGGTCGGTGCCCGCGGACATGTGTCCAGCAACCAGGTCGTCCAAGCGCTGCCGCTCGCTCAGGATGCCGTGGACCGTTGCGACCATCTTCTCGGTCCCGGTTCGCTTCTCGGCGCGGCTGATGCGCTTCATGGACAGCCCCTCACGCTCGAAGGCCTCTTGGAGGCACTGCGCGAGCGAGATGGTCGTGACCCGCTTGCCGGCCTGCTCCAACCGGGTGCGGAGCATGGCGACCTCGGCGCGAACCGCGAATTCGTGCTCCGGCAGGTAGCGGAAGATCGCGTAGGGCATGTCGTGGTAGGCGCTGATCTGCGGCCGCGGGTCCTCCAGGTGCAGGACGGGCTCCAGGTCGCGGGTCAGCCGTCGCTTCCAGTCGCTCATGAGGCCATCTCCTCAACGAAGTCCCGCGCCGTTGCGCACGGCAGCGTGAGCTGGGCGAGGCTCCCGGCCACTTCGTAGTGAACCCGCCGATACTGGTGGAGTCGGAAGAGCTCGCGTTCGACGTCCGCGGTGTCCATCAGGAACATGCGCCAGTCCGGCGAGTGAACGACGGCGTGCGCGTTGGGCTGCGCCTCGGACATCGCGTGCAGCAGGTAGACGAAGGCCTCTTCGGGCAGGTGGAAGGAGCTGAACTCCCGCGCCACGGTGCCCGTCATGAGCCCGAAGTCGACCGCCATGCGCAGCAGGCCAGAGGCGACGCGGCTCAAGGTGGTCTTCTTCCACGGGGCTTCGGTCAGCCCCCTGGTGTGGAGCTCCTCGAGGTACGGGAACAGGTCCTCGACACGAACGCGCAGCGCACCGTCCTGGAACTGCGGGAACAACCAGTTGGTGAGGAAGTCCCGCACGAGGAACTCGTCGCGCGTCATGTGCCAGAGCAGGACCGGCTTGAAGACCTCGTAGCTGACACAGTTCTTCGCGAGCTCGACCAGCGCCCGGTCTCGGCCGTTCGGCTCGAAGCGTCGGTGAAGCACCTTGTAGACGTCCCGCAGCCAGTTGGCACTGGTCGCCCCGATGGAGTTCGTCTCCTTCATGGCGGTCAGGTTCAGCTCGCGAGTCAGCTCGAAGTCCCAGTCGCGGAAGACCACGTAGGTCTCCTCGATCATCGACCCCTTGATGATCGTGAACGAGGACACGACGAATGCGCGGGTCTCGGTCGCCATCAGGAATGGAGCCTCGCGTAGGGAATCGCGGGCTGCCCGCGCTCTCCGCGGTCGAAGCCCGCCGCCAGCAACGTGAGGACCTGATCGTTGGGCGAGTAGGCGCCGGAGATGGGCACGGCACGTCCTTCTGCGGAGCGTCGCATCTTGCTCACCGCCTCCACGGCAGACTGGTCGACGAGCCCCAGGGTGGTGAGGGCATCCAGAAGCCCGCCGCTGGGCAGCGTCTGGATCGACTCGAAGAACGGGCGCCACTCATCGCGGGCTGCCAGCCACGACGACCAGCGAGCTTCGAATTGGTCCTCGACTTCAGCGGGGAGGTTCCACAGCGTCATGCTGTGGGGCGGGTCAAAGACTTCCTTGCTGCGCGCGGTGGCCACGGTGAACACCACGCGGGCCTGGGCGAAGAAGTGCGTCTTGGAGAAGCCGCGGCTCATCAGCAGAGCGCCGTTGCGGCCGAGCAGGCCCTTGGTGTTCCACCACTGGGCGCTGTCCATCTCGCCGTAGCGGGCGACGGCGAGGCGCAGCTTGAGCAGCCGGTCGAAGGCGATGGCGTTCGTGGTTCCGTTCATACCCATTCCTTGCCCCGGGCTCGGGACTTGGTGGGCCTGGCAGAAGCTGAAGCCAAGGCGTCAGGACGCTGGCCAACCATCGCAATGCCCTCCGTGCCGGACGCAGGATCTACCACGCCGCGGCCTCCCACTTCGCAAGGAGGCTCCCGACCGATGAAAAGCAGGCTTGGCATTCCCGGAAGGCGGACTGCAGCTCAGCGAACGAGCTCGATCCCCAACTCCCTCCGCACTTTCGACATTGTCGACTCCGCCACCCCGAATGCCTCCGCCATCTCCCGCTGCGAATACCCCAGCAGCATCAGCGCCATCACCCGCGACCAGGTGATCCGCCGCCGCGCGTCGAACCGCCCGACCAGCGCCATCACCTCCTCCGCCCTTGCCTTCTTCCGGTCCAGGTGGATGGTGCTCCCACCGTAAAGCAGCCGCGCCGCGGCCCGCGCCACGCCGTTGCCCCCGAACTGCAGCCGGAAGACCGTCCGGCTGGCCTGGACCTGAGCCTTGATCCCCACGCCGTGGCCCACCAGGAACGCCCGGAACCCCTCGCACATCCACACCGACCCGGTCAGGTCGAAGTGCCAGCAGGGCTTGGAGCGAGGCGTCCTCCCCTTCGACGAGTAGATCGACCCGTCGCCGTCAACGACCCCGCGCCAGTAGTGCCGCAGCAGCTCCGGCGGCACCAGAGGAGACGGGCGCAGCGTGTGGGACTTCCGCGGCCCGACGCCGTGCCGCCCAAGCGCATCTGCGAGCTCCACCGAGTTGACCCTGAGCCGGTACTGAATCCTCGGCCCGGCCTTCGTCGTCACCGGGTGTTCCACGACCGGCTGCCCCGGCGACAGCTCGTCGCGGAGGCGCTCCAGCAGTGGCAGGTCCTCGGCCTTGAGCTCCACGCCCACTCCGCGCGGATGCTTCTGGATCCAGCCATCGGCGGAGAGGAAGCCCAGGATGTAGGCCTTGGGCTCGGAGTCGATGTCGTCGAAGAAGTCGGTGCGAGCGTCGTGGACCCGCACGTAGTGGGCGCTGCGGCGGATCTCGATTCCCCTCCGCCGGAGCAACCGGCCACAGGCCGCCGCGCTGGCTCCCTCCTGCTCGGCGACGTCCCGCACGGTGGACCCTGCGAGGTAGGCGCGGACGATCCGGCCGCACCGGTCGGTCCCGAGCCTCTTCCGCTCGTACGCGAGCGCTCGTCGGAAGCCCCTCCGGGTCTCCGGGCACAGGACCCACGAGTCGGGCGCGGTGGCGTGGAGCGGGCGGTTGATGTTGACAGGGATCATGAGGGCCTCCGTGTGGTTGTGGCTCAGGTCTCCTTTCCAAGACATGGCTTTTGTCAATGTTCTATTGTCAATGGAACGACGAGCGCCCACTTGACGAGCCTCGGATAGGAAGGACCTGGAGGAGCTGTTGTCGGACCTGATTCCAAAGCTGGGCACCCGCATCAAGGAGCTGCGGCTGGCACGCCGCATGACCCAGGTCGAGCTGGCCAGCGCAGTCGGCATCACCCAGGGCACCCTGAGCGGAATCGAGCACGGGCGGAAGGGCCCCTCCTGGGACACCTTCGCCAAGCTGGCCACCGCGCTCGACGTCCAGCCCGCCACCCTGCTGGACTTCGACGGCCAACGCGCCGAGGTGGGCGATCACGTCGAGGCGATGATCGCCCGGCTGCCCACCGACCCGACCGCGCTCCAGGACCGACTGCGGGCCCTCCTGCGCGGACTCCTCGAAGGGGAGTAGGGCCGGCGGCTCGCAGTCGGTAGGCTGGCCGAGGACCGCCCCCGCCCGGACCTCCCATGCCTTCTCGCGGTCGATTCCTCCAGCTCGGCGCCGCCTCAGCCGCCGGGTTCCCGCTGATGCCTGGCGCGAGCCGCTGGACCACACCCGTGATGCTCGTCGGGTTGGGTAGCGCCGCGATCAAGGCAGTCGGCTGGAATCCCGAGGGGCTGGTCCCGGTGCCCGCAGCCCTGGCCATCGACACCAGCGCCATCGACTTGGAGCGCTCCCCCATTCCCGATCACGTGCACCTGGCAGGCGGACTGCCCTTCGGTGTCGGTGGCAACGCCGGGCTCGCTCGTGACGCTGCGCTCCGGGCCCGAGACGAGCTCATCGAGCGCTTCCTGGGAGTGGGCGTCGTGGTCATCGTCGCGGGCATGGGAGGCGGCACCGGAGGCGGAGCAGGCCCGGTGGTCGCCGCCGCGGCACGGACGGCCGGGGCCCTGGTGATCGGGATCCCGCTGATGCCCTTCGCGGCGGAAGGGGAGCGGCGCAACACCGCCGCTGAGCTCGCCCTGGTCGACCTGCGGGAGGAGGCCGAAGCTGTCTCGGTCCTGAAGTACGAGGACTACGCTGAAGAGCGTCGTCATCACGCGACCGAGCGGCACAGCTGGACGTACCTGGACGTCTGGGTCTTCGATCAGCTCATGTACCTGCACTCGGCGATCCGAGATGCCTGGGAACGAGCAGGCTCCAGGCCCTCCACCGAGGAGATCTTCTCGCCAGACAACTTCGCCTGAGCGGCACAGCCACCTCACGGTCGCGGCCAGAGATTCCCCGCTCCGATCGCAGCCCTCCCCGCCTCAGCACGGGCCAGCGACACCTGGAAGACGGAGTCGGCCAGCTCCTTGTCGACCCGAGCCAGGTCCTTGCGGGTGGCCTGCTCACCCTGTGCCCAGGCACACCCCAGGACGGCGGTGACCGAGGCGATGCCGTACGCGGCCCGGCTCCGAGGCGGGAGCGTGTTCCAGTCCACGAGCGAAGCCAGGCCGGTGGCCAGGGCCACGGCGCCGCTGCCGGCCTTGATCCCTTCGCCGAGAATGGCCAGCTTCCCACGCCGCTGGAGGGCCTCGCGCTCCTCGCGAAGACGGTCTTGGCGTGCTCGCTCGCGCTGTTCGATGCAGCGGAACTGCTCCGACTCCCACCACGCCTGGGCCTCCGCCCGACGCTCCTGCTCTGCTCGGTGGTCCGCGTGGCGCTGGCGCTCGGGGAGATCGGGGGCCACGACCCATGACAGGAGGCCGGGCGTCGGGTTGGTTCCGCCGGCCAGGTGCTTGGTGGCATCCAGAAAGTGCGTCGGCAGGTCTGGCGGCATTTTGCTCATGGTGTGTCCTCGTTGGTGGACTCGGCGACGAGCGCGTCGAGTGGGGCGTTGAATGGCTCCGGACCGGGTGCGGGGGCAGCGAGCAGAGGCGGCGTGGTCGGCATCGAAGACGTCGGGTCCAGCCATGACGCCCACACCTGCCTGCCCGCCTTGACCCACCGCGGCCAGGGGTCCTCCTCGGCCGTCCGGCGGAGGACCGCCCATCCGGCGTAGCGGGCGAGCACGGTGTCGGTACGCAGGAAGAGACGGCTCCTGCAGCCCCTGGGGTGGGTCAGGTAGGGCTCGCCGCTCACGGTTCGGCGAATCGGGCCGCTCGGCAGTCCGCAGACGAGGCAGGGCAGCGCTGTGGTGAGCACTTCGCGTTCCTGCTTGTTCCGCCCGTAGTGGCCGACCGTCCAGGCGTCTTTGCCTGTGACGCGCGCTCCCACCGCCGCCAGCCGCTGGCTCATCGCGGCGACGGTGGCGTAGTCCCAGGTCGCGATCTCCTCGCCAAGGCCGATGACGGCCCAGACTCGATCGGGCGCACCCAGGAAGCCGTTCATGGGGCAGAATTCGCAGACCAGCCTGGGGCGGTCCTTCTTCGCTGGCAGGAGCCACGCGGCCGGCACCAGGCAGCCCCAGCAATGCGTGGCGAAGGGCACATTCGCGTGGGAGCGTCGAAGCCCCAGGTAGGCGGCTTCGCCGATGTGCTCGACGCCGATATCGTCCAGCCTGGGGGTCATCCGATCTCCACCCGTGGAAGGCGCGGGTGGTGGACGTCGAAGGCGTGGTCTGGCCCAGTTTGGCCCCACCTGGACTTGACCGGGGTGGCCATGCCGCCCTGCTCCACGACGATCACCGTGTCGACGGCGAAGAGCGTCTCCAGCCCACCCTTGGCGGCTCCGCTCGTGACCACGTGCTCGACGAGCACCACGCCGTGGCGGGACGCAAGGAGAGACCTCCACCACCCCTCCGGGGCGCGCAGGTCGCTGACGGAGTCCACGACGACGAAGCCACGCCTGCCGCCGAGCCGCCTCTCGTACGCCGCCAGGTCCGCGTCGGCCTCGATGACATCTCTCGGGTCGGAGATCAGGATGCCGCTCGGAACCGGGATCCCGAGCTGTCGAGCGATGCGCTCGAATCGAGCCAGAGCGGTCTGACTGGTCCCCTCCTCCACGCTCATGTACAGCGGCATCACGCCGTAGACCTCGGCGGCCACAGAGACCATGCCTGATGCACCCGTAGACTTCCCGCACCCGGGCACCCCCAACAGCGAGAGCTTCGCTGTCAGGGAAGTCTGGAGCTCCGACCAGCCGAGGTCCACCAGGTCGATGGCCTCGGCGGATGCGCAGGCCTGGGGCAGGTCGACGACCCCTTCGCGCTGGCGGCGGGCCACTGCGCGCTCGGGTGTGTGCAACGACAATTAGAATTCCCCACCGACGACAACTAGAATTCCCCATTGAGTTGTCGCCCCAGCGCACCACGCGCCGGGGTCCAGAGTTCATTGACTTCCAGTAGATCTGTCCCGCCTTCGTCGGGGCTGTGGGCACTATGGGCAGGCCCGCAGGGGCTGTCCAAGCCCACCGGATCCGGGTCCGTCAGGTTCGAGGTTCACGCGGCATTTTCGTCAAGTTTCTCGTCACGGATCCTGCGT
>Ga0114933_10000840_pt1 | contig 36000 bp, 50 predicted proteins | sample 4SBtaG_FD_89691 | JGI IMG/M metagenome (GOLD analysis project Ga0114933, IMG submission 89691) | Deep subsurface microbial communities from Kolumbo volcano to uncover new lineages of life (NeLLi) - 4SBTROV12_W25 metaG | ecosystem: Environmental > Aquatic > Marine > Volcanic | place: Kolumbo... | reverse complement strand
TTTTTTCTACCTCTAAATATGCAGACCCAAGAATCAGCCGGTCACCGGATTTTAAACGGAGCTTCAAAGGCACGGGGACCAGGCCCTCGCTTTAACAGGTGTAATCGCACTGTGGTAATAACCATATACTAGGTCGGGCACGAGCTCCGTATATAAAACGGCCAGCCGCTCGTAATCAACTTGTTTAAATTCGTTCAACCAATCCCGCTGCTTGTCAGAATCTAGTCTTGGCACGCTGACGTTTATGTCGAGATGCTCTGCCAAATCCTGCTTGAGCGTTTCGAGATGTAAGAGTGCACAGGCTTCAATCTCATCCACCCATGTAGTTATCAGCGTCGAATGACGCATTTTGAATTGATGCCGACGATCGATGTACTCAGGCAACGACAACGGCCTTTTTTGCCGGATCGCCAAATGTTCATTCAGTTCGTCTCTCAACCCGAGCAGTCTCGGATAAGGGTTTCGCACCAGCAGCATCTGCCGGAATCGCTTAAAGTCATTTGGAATCGTTATCGTGTGCCGGTTTTTGTCAGTCGATTCAATCCAATACGAGTGTCTGCGTTTACATAAGAGCTCGTGTAGCATTAACGATCCGGTTCGCGGTGGTGTAATGATTACGACCTCTTTATCTTCTAGCACTATCATCCTTGAGTCTTTCTAGAATTTGGTTTCCGATGAACTGGGTTACCTGTGGTACGACTGCGTTACCTAATCCTTTGATTCGTTTAGCTCTGTCCACCCCTGCGGAAAGCCCATCAACCACTCGACGAACCTTGGGTTCAATTTCCCAGAAGTGTTCTCCGCTTCCTGGGCTTTCGCGCAAAGGTAATGACGGTCTAACATATGGCGGTAGGATTTGCTCCCCAGTGGTCCGCAATCCTTGTACTCGCTCGCTCTCGGTGTCGGCCAAAACTCCCTGTGGCTGACCTGTTCCGACAAACACCCTGGAACATCCTTCCGACCAATTGACTTCCTGTACGCCGCCCGTTTCTCCCGCCGATCTGAGGAAGGGTAAATTTCTGTTGCCGTTGGGGTAAGCCAGTATGAAAATCCTGTCTCTGATGTGGGGCGCGCCGGCAACGGTGGCAGCAGATAAGCAGTGCCATTCCGCATCATACCCGATCTCGGCCAACGCTCTGAGAACGTCTCCCAGCCCCCGAACAAGGAGCGCTGCGACGTTCTCCAATAACAAGTATCGTGGTCTGAGTCTTGATGCAATTCGCACAACTTCATAAAACAATCCACTTCGTTCCCCTTCTAATCCACCGCCCTTACCTGCGAAAGATAAATCTTGGCACGGAAAGCCCGCCGTGATCATATCTACCGTCCAGTCGCCATCTGCCGGAGGAAACGTGCAGACGTCATCCCAGCGGGTTACATCTGGCCAATGCTTGGTTAACACCTGTGACGCATATTCGTCGATCTCGACTTGCCACTTAACCTCGAATCCGCCGGTCATCTCCAGACCCAGTCCGATTCCGCCAATACCAGCAAACAACTCTCCGACAGTAATCAGTCTATTTCTGGTATTTTTGCCCCGTTTCTCGGAAACTAATTTCTGCATTATGCGCCACCCCCAATAGCGACTTATTTTTTCGGTTTCCGCCACCAAAAAACGACGTGCAGCCAGTAACGCACAATTCCAACTTCTTCCATCCCCAAGTTTTTGACCTGCGGCTTAATTGCGGCAAATACGTCGATGGTGCTGGCGCGTACCAAACATCGTTGCCTTTTGTGTGGTTTAATGAATCTAGCTTTCATTACTTCGTACTCCTTCGTGCGTATTCCGCGATCAGTAACGCATCGGCAATCGCGTGTGTCATTTTCTCGATATGTGGAAAGAGCTCCTGCGCCCGAGCCTTATGAGTGTTTTTCTTTTGCGTTTTTGTCAGCGTGCGATTGATCAACCCAAATTCGCGTTGCCAAGTCACCGGAGTGACCGTCTCGAACGGAATGTAGTTCGCTACCAGCATCCCCCGAAGCATCCCGTAGCCCCTACCAAAAGTAAAACAAGACCTTACGCCTTGGCCGGGCATGGCATGGACATCTTCGATCAACGCAAACACCTTCCGGTACTGGCTTATTTCTTCAAATATTTCTTGAGTATCTCGTTCCGTTTCAGGGATGGGGTGAGCAACCGTTATTCCGTCAGATGTGATGATGGCGATGCCACCTTTCTTACCCGGATCGATTCCGATGTGCGTTGTCATAATTTGGCCTCAAGTTCGTTAAGGGACTCGCGGATATTGTCAGCCGTTTCAGTTAACCCTTCCCCGCGACGCTGGAACTCTTTGAGCTCCGCGTGCAACAAACGATATTGTTTTTTCGCTTGTATCTGTTCGGGCGTCTTCGTCTTTGGCGGGATTGGTTGTGATTTCGCGTTATCGCCCCAGTTGTATTGCCCTTCGAGAATCCGCGTGACGGTGTCTGGCTTAATGAACCAGTCAAAGTTCGGAGTGAATGATCCATCCGTCCAGCACGGCAGAGGGAACTTATCGAGCGCATTCATCGCGTTATCGATCCAACGGTCGTCTTCATCGAGATTGCGAGCAACCGCTTTCTGCCGCCGTGGCGAAAGCGACCTGCACTTTGCAACTTGCGCGACCTTATTCCACTTTTCAACCAAAAGATCAATATCACGATCTCCGATCGTATTTTCTTTGGCTTGGCTTGGCATGGCATGGTTAATGTCGTCATCGGGAGACATTTGGAGACACGCGGCGACATCAGGCGACACGGAATCCCGCGTCTCTGTTTTCTGGGCCCGCTGGCGACGCTTATCGAGCCGTTTTTTAATGTACGTCGGAGCATGCTCGTTCCAATCATGCACCGCCAGACGAGCGTCTCTATCGATCTCTTCTAAGTATCCTGATTCGACTAATGCGTGAACTAAATCATCTGCATCTCCAAACCAATCGATCCAAATGGCGATTTGGTTGTTAGTGTATTTCCCAACGTGGCCGTCATCAGCATTCTGGGCGGCGAAGTTGAACAACATTTCAAGAAGACCAACCGCTTCGTAATGCCGCAGTCCCAATAGACGTTGCAGCGTCTTGGTTTTGACGTGATTAACACAGCAGATTTTCATTTGCTAAACTCCAACCTCCATGGCTTCGGCGTCAATGACGTTTGCATTGAAAGATTGCGAGAGATCGGAAAACCCCAGCGGTTCGATGGAATCATCAGCGTTGAGCGTGTCTGACACTTCCGTTGATAATGGAATCATTCCGCTGTTGAGCATTTTGCGAAGAACTGTTTTGAGAGTCATCTGCTCTTCAGCGGTGTGCCACGCTGAGTCTTTCTTCGACGCTCCCTTGGCGTAGCGTTGCTTGTGAGCCTCGATTGCTGCGGCATCCATGACCAGCCGAACTTTTTCGCCGTTCGTTTGCGTGATGATCACGTACGCATGTGTGATTGCACCTTCCCCTCGCGTCGGAGATGGGTTTGGTGTGTGAACAATCTTTTCTTCATCTCCCATCACGTACGCAAAGTCGTCCCCCTCGCGAACAACCGACGCAGTTATCTTCGCGATATCGCCGCTGCGCCTCGCAAGAGCTATCAACCCTTTGTATCCAATGAAAAGTTTGACTGTCCCTTTGAACGGAACAAGGTATGCCTCTCCCATCACGCCGTCTGGACGCAGTCCCAGCTTCATCGTTTGAATGATCGCGCCCCAAAAACTCGGTTGCGTGCAGTTGAGCAACTCGGGGTTTTGCCGAAGCACATTCATAACCAGGTGGAATGTCTGCTCCGCATCAATATGTGCAGGAAGCAGATGCTGCCACTTCTGCTGCGTCTCTCGCAGCAATGTTTCGGTCTTCTGAAGTGAGTCACTCAGGCTTATTTGTTTGTCGTTTACTTGCATTACGCACCCTTTCTAGATTCTCAATTAGCAATAAATGCTCTCGCTTAAAATTTTCATACGCTTTGTAATATCTGTTTGTGAACGTGAGGTAGTTCCTGATGATGTGCATGTCCCAGATGCCCAAGGGCTCGCCGTTACCAAGCCGTCCTCCGTCCACAAGGCTTCTGGCACGCGACATCTGATCGGCCACGCTCGCGTCATCATTCGCGATCGTGCGGAGCACTTCGTCTGTCATGATGTGGTTGTACGTCTGGTAGGTAAAAAGCTGGTTCAGCATCGATCTTCTTCATTCTTTCGATGTAACACTTCAAGCAAATCTGTGTACGAACTGACCCTCCGCAGTCTGGACATCGCCATTTAGCGACGTTCTTGTAAATGCCCTCAGGTTTAACCTTGCAGCCCATCCGTGTCCTCGTTTCTCTTCTTGACGATGAAATCAATCGCGGAGGAACGGGCGTGATCGTCGTGTTCTCCGTCGGGCGAAGGAAAAATCCTCAGGAGCTCCTCTGAGGCTGCAAGCGGGAAGTCGTGGATGAGATACAGCCGTAACTGACGATCAGACTCGTAATAACGCAGTTCATATTTTGCAAACTCGCTAGCCACTGTTGCCATTCTCATACACCCCATCTGGATCAAGGCGGAGAGCCATTTCCGCATACTGCCGAATTTTGTCCCAGTCCGCCGCCGGTGATCCCTTCAAATCAAATCGATAACTGTATTTCCAGACGCTCCACCGACACACTTCGATACCCGCCTTGCGTCCATGCGCAGCGACAAAGGCATCGAAGCACTCAAGCGATCCCTCGCTGCGAGCATAGTGAGCCGGTTCACGGATCGGGTCAGTCGTCGTTGTTTTCTTCTTCGCTCGCGTCATTCTCGTCTTCCTGAGGCTCGTCTTCCTGAGGCTCGTCTTCCTGAGGCTCGTCTTCCTCAAGCTCATCGTCCGCTTCGATTTTCACGACGGGTGCTTCCGAATCGTCTTTGCCATCCTCGACGCGAACAAACACTTCGCCATTTCGTTCCAGCAGCGCCTTGTCGCCGTCGGTTTCCTTGCAGAACTGGAGTGCTTCTTCGCGATTTTCAAATTTATAAACAGTCATCGTGGCTTCCTTTTGTTGAAGGCTGTTGGTAAATACAATGTGTATGCAGTGCGACCATTGTCGTTTGTTGCTTTCTCGCCCCGCACGACCAGCCCTTTTTGCAAAAGCGATGAGATGCGTCGCTGTAGCGTGCAGCGTTCCAGATCGGCAATGTCTTCAAGCTGCCGTGCTGTTTTGCCCGGATGCAGCATTATGAGATTCAGTGCAAGAAGCTCTAAGTTTGCTACTGTGCCGACGGATGATATCTCTGACGCAGCTTCTTTGCTCGTGTCTGGATCAGAAGCCCGTGATAATGTATGCGGTTCTGTAAATAATGATTGTTGCATCGTACTTCCTAGCTCTTACATAGTTCTTTAAGACGCTCTTCTGGCGTTAGCTGCGTCGCCGCTTCAGGACGCGCTTGGTTGCGGTTCGCAGTGTTACGCCCCTGCGAGATGACTCTAAGGAGTTCCTCATCTGGTATGAGCCAATAGCTGTTGCAGACTTGATAACCCTCAATCTTCCCTTCAGTTAACCAGCGGTAGATTGTGTTGCGGCTGCACCGCAATATCTCACAAGCTTCTTTAACCGTCTTTAAATTCTGCATAGTCGCGGAATCCATTTTTGTCCCCCTTTTCAAACCTTGTGCTAAATCGTGACGCAATCTACCCGCTTGTACCCGCGGTTACAAGCGTTTACAGAAATAAATCCCGAAATTAGTTAAATATGGGGATTTGGTCACACAGAGATGTGGTGGTAATTGGTGCAAATAGGTATAGTTTTGATTACACACATCAACATTGGTGTATATAAAGGAAAGGCCGTTGCGATGCCTCAGAAGAACTTAACGACTCTTGAGATCCAAGCGTTTCGTGAGGCGTGTGTCGAGCTAGAGAAGATGCTCGTCGATCTCAAATTGGGCGTGGAAGAATTAGAGACACTCCAGATCGAGGAGCTCCCGGTTGCGAACCACCGCAACTTTGTTGAAGGGATGCGGCGTGTTCAAAGTTTCACAACTGCGATCAGGGAGAGCTTGCTTGAACACAGGCTCAGTAAGCACGTCCGTGACAGCCGCGGGGCTGAGGGGTGATTTCACTCCTCGTTTTTGAATTTTGCACAATTTTGCACAATTTTGCACAAAAATTGGGCGCGATTGAAATACAACGGGTTTTAATGGGTCTTTGGTACACCAACTTAAACCAATCACACCCCCTAGCAAAACAGAGGTTTGAGACTATAATTACCGAACGAAACAACATCGCGGGGTGGAGCAGCCCGGTAGCTCGCGAGGCTCATAACCGTCTCATACACACGCATCTCTCAGCGTGCTTAAACACTCTAAAAACAGGCATTTTCAGCCACGGGGCTGACGTTTTTACTGATCTATTTTTGTGCAATTTGCACAATTATTTAAACAGTTTTTGCTTGCGTGGACGAATTAGGCCTGTATACTCTGGTTTCCGCGCTTTTACGCGCGTTCAACTATAGAAGGTGCATATCATGATTCGTAAACAGATTCTCGGCAAAACATTTGCAGGTAAGAAGCTCAATGTCAAAGTCAAGGCCGACTCTGGTCGACCTTACGTCCGGCCAAAGATGGTGGATGAAAGCGGTAACGAGAGTTACCCGTTTGTTTATTTAGATGGCGATCCTTTTAGCCGCGAGATGTACGATGACTTACAGCAACTACGCATTGAGCTTGGCATTGAGCAGGTGGCTTCCCCGCCGGTGGTGACTAATTCACAGATGCCCGCGCATCAGCCACAAGAACAGAGTTTTCGAGTAGTTGATCTGGTAGAGCAATATCGCACATGGCACGATAAACGCCGCAGGCATGGCTTACCTGATGAGTCTAAAGCAGACCGCGCGCAGATCACGCTGCTTCGCCGCGCATGTTTGATGTTGATGCCGTTTGCAGAAAAAGCTGCCGCAGAATTCACTCTTGCCGACCTCAAGCGTGCTCGACAAATTGAGATTGACATGACCGGCAACTGCCGCAAAACGATCAATGAAAAGATTAGTGTGCTCAAACGTATGTTTTCGTGGGGGGCGGAGGAAGCGATATTCCCCGATCACGTATTTCTAGCAATCAACTCGCTGAAACCGCTGGGCAACTTTGACCATGACGTACCAGCGAGCACAGTCGTACACGCACCAGATGAAGCGGATCTACTTGAAGCGATTAAACTCTCACCGCCGGTTCTCGCGACGATGCTTACCGTGCAAATGCACACGGGACTTCGACCTGGTAACATCTGCAACATGCGGTGGGAAGATATTGATACAACTGATGAGGATGAGCACGGAGTTTGGATCTATCGACCTAGTTCGCACAAAACAGAGAAGCACCTTACGCTGATTAGCGTCCTTGGCCCACACAGCGTGGAGGCACTGAAAAAACATCGCGACGAAATGATTACCGCAGACAGCGGCTTTGTATTTAGCCGCCGCGTCGCAGAAGCGTATCGACTGAGTTTTGCGAAACCGCAGGACGATAAACTTCGTAATGCCCGACTAGTAGCCGCGCGTCTGGAACAGCATCTTGGCCAGCAGATATCGCTAGATGATGTGATCGTTGACAGCCGAAAGCGAGGCGCTGCAATCAAGCAGTTGAGAGATAGAGCTTTTCAAATTAAGAGGACGCGGTGTCGGGAGAAGACCGGCGAACGCTGCGAATACACATTGATACGCGCAGGAATTCTAGAACCGTTGCCGGTTCGCAGCGTGCGAGAGATCTACGAGAAACACACGACCGTCATGGATAGGTACGATACGAAGGCCTATCGCACTGACTTGTATGATGTGCTGAACCACTTTTCCATTCCTGACTTTTTCCCCAGTGCCATCAGGCATTTTTACTCGGCCAATTTGGTCGCAAACGCGAGTCGTTCGGCGGCTCAGGCTGTGATGGGGCATTTAACAGACTCTATGGTCACGCATTACTCAAAGATGCGTCAGGATATAAATCTCGCGATTGAAACTCAACGATTATTAGGATAACCCACCAAAAAACCCTTTAATAAGCCCACCTTGTTAGCGAATAACCCTACCTACCAGACACAAATGTTGCGTTTGGACACTTGAGGAACGCCGGAAAAACCTCATTTTCGGCGTTTTTCATCGTAGACAGTGACCAAACGTGTCACCACCAACGTCAAAATGTGTTGAAAACGCTACAAGAAAACTGCGCGTAGCAAATTTGACCACAACATAAGTGCGAAACATGAAGTAACCTTAACTGCTTAATAAACAAACGCTTACGTGCACGACCATTAATTCGAGATTGTAAGATGTTGTATATTCTAAAAATCAAATGGGCTGACTCTAAATGCCAGCAAAAGCTCGTCTTCACGGATATCGATCTGGCTCTTAAAGAATTCCAGTTTCACGCGGAATCATCTCAAATCGATGAGCTTTCTATGACCGCGTTATCGGCTGACCAAATAATTGAAACACTTGGCTAGCATTTTTTAATCGCCGGTTGTTTATTGCCATTTTCTCTATCAGCACTCTCGGGCTGACAATGGCATTATGCCTACGAACATTACACGAACCGACGCCGCGGCGAGTACGCCAACCTTCGCGCAGCAAATGGTCACCAAGCTCCAAGCAGACATTCTTGCTGGCAGTGGCGGCGTTGTTCAAACCACCATCGATGGCACGACGGTCGAAGTAAACCGGTCACAACTTCTCAAAGAACTGGATTACTGGCAACGAAAAGTTGCCCGTGCCGACGGCACTCGTCCGCTTGCCCCAACAATAAAGCTCTCAAATGCTCTCGATGATAGCTAACGCGGCTCGACGGTTAACCGGGCTGCATACAAATTTTGAATACGACGGAGCTCAAACGAGCGACCGTCGCTTTAGCCCCACCACACGGCTAAAAAGCACCGATCAGATCCTCTCGCCGGTCAAACGAAAACGCCTGACCGCAGCAGCGAGGGATTTACAGAGGAACTTCGCAGTAGCCGCATGGGCCATACGTCGGCATTTAGATTACGTGTCACGATTCAGCTTTGAACCAAAAACCGGAGACAAAAGTCTGGATGCCGAACTGCGAGCCTTAATGGAATGGTTTGGACGGCCATACAACTGCGACGTCACAGGTCGACATAACCTCAGCAGCCTAATCCGCATGGCTGAAGAACGCCGGTTAGTGGATGGCGACTGCTTCTTTATCAAGCTTTCTAACGGTCAACTGCAAGCCATCGAGAGCGACAGGGTACGCGACCCGGAAAAGATCACTGACGAAGACTGGGTTCACGGTATTCAGGTGAACCGCGGTGGTCGCAGCCAACGGGTGGCTATCTGGCGTCGCGACAAGACCGGCGGGTATGATTTTGAACGATCTGTTCCATCGAAGAATGTATATCACCTCGGATATTTTCAACGCTTTGACCAGGTGCGCGGTGTCTCGCCACTTGCTCCGGCCATCAACACTCTCCGAGATTGCTACGAATCTTACGACTACGCATTAGCAAAGCTCAAAGTCAGTCAAATGTTTGGGCTGGTTCTCTCCCGTGAGAACGCTGGTGGTTTTTCGGATGTCACAAAAGATGACGACGTCACCGGCGGGTACAAGGTGGACTTTGGAAAAGGCCCAGTGATGCTCGACCTCGATCCGGGTGACGAAGCATCGATCATTGAATCACGAAACCCATCCAATGAGTTTCAGAATTTCTCTCAGCAGATGATATCGCTAAGTCTTAAAAGCGTCGATATTCCGTACAGTTTTTTTGACGAGGGCTACACAAACTTCTTCGGCAGCCGTTCGGCGTTTATTCATTACGAAAAAGCATGCAAAGTTAAACAGCAACAGCTTTCTGAGCTCCTTAACCATATCACTGGCTGGCGGATGAAGCTCTTCATCGCTGACGGCACATTACGTCTGCCCGGACGAATGACGTTGGGCGAACTGAATTGGGAATGGGTCGCCGACGGTACGCCTTGGTGGAATCCACTGCAAGAGATCAACGCAGATATCGCCGCAATCAATTCTGGACTAAAGAGCCGGTCGATGGTCGTTCGTGAACGACACGGAAAAGAATTCCGCGACGTCGTTGATCAGCTACGCGATGAGCAACAGTACATGGCCGACGCAGGAATCATCGTCGATATGGCAGGCGTCCCACTCGACGCGGATGAGGCCGGTAACGAAATACAACGGCAAGCAATTGAAATTGTTGAAGACGAGGAAGAGTTATGACAAAGCGCGAAGTAACAGCTAATGCACTGAGATTTAGCAGTGGCGAGATCAGCGTTAGCGGTCCGCAATCTACGGATTCCCCAGCCACCGAATATGAGGTGTCACTATTAGCTCGCAGTGCCGGGGCAATCGAGCACTGGTATTGGGGACAACAAACAGTTCACGACATTGCCGGAATGAACGTGTCGGCCAAGATCCCGATTGATTTCAATCACGACACAAGCGAGGTGATTGGATACCTCGATAACTTTGAAAACACACCGGAAGGACTGCTGGCGACAGGCAAGTTGGTCAGCTTCAGCGACGATGACCGGGCATCTGATATCGCTCGCAAAAGCAAAGCCGGTATTCCGTGGCAAGCCAGCATCAATTTTGGCGGTGACGGCATCAAGGTTGAAAGCGTTCCTGACGGCGAGAGTGTGACTGTGAACAGCCGCGAATTCAGTGGACCTGCAACCATCATCCGATCCTGGCCATTGCGTGGAGTTGCAATAACTCCGTACGGCGCGGACGGGGAAACCGAATCTATCGTGTTGTCTGAAGGAGGCAACAACATCCTTGTAGATTTTTTTGAAATGGAGACGAATATGTCTGACGACCAACAATCCGTGGCTGTGGCAGAAGAAGCTATTGAAGCTGAAGCTACCGAGCAAGCGGTTGACGAAGTCATCTCAGACGATGCCGCTCCTGTTGAAACCGAAATGGAAGAAGTAGCCGAGGCTCTCGAAGAGCAGGACGCACCTGAGAACGCTGATGTTCAGCTTTCACAATCGAGCGGACATCGCTACATCGAACTTTTTGGTGATCAGGGTGCTGTGTGGTTTGTAGAAGGCAAATCTATCGAAGAGTGCTACGAGCTTCATATCTCGTCGCTCGTCGCGCGAACGGAATTACTTGAGAACGAAGTTTCTCAGCTGAGAGCAATCGACCGTGGCGAAGAAACGCCTGTTTCTTTCAGTCACCCAGATGCGCTTCCGAAGGAAGACGACGAACTCAGTTTGCGTGCTAAAGAGCTTAAGAAGGCCGGTGTCGGTAGCGACTTCGTCGCAACGCAAGCTGCTCGCATCGAACAACAACTATCCCGATAACACGAAAGAGGTAAAGCATCATGGCTGATGATTATTACACAAGTGCGAATTTAATCACCTTTAATGAATCGGATCTAAGTTTTGACGTCTCCGACGTTTTAAATGACGCTCCGGTTTTAAGTGCCCTCAGCGCATTTAGCGTTGACGGTACGCAATTAAAATACGTCAAAAAATCTGCCGACCCAGTAGTGGGCTTCAGAGCTCTCAACGCGGGCGTGGACAATGACGTGGCGACATATACGCAAGTTAGCGTGGATCTCGCTATCGCAGATGCCAGTTTCAACATCGATATTGCTGCCGCTGAAGGCTACCGCCTTGGTCCTGCGGCTTTCATTGCTCTGCAAATGCAAAATCACATGCAAGCGATGATGGCAAAAATCGAGAATGAACTCATCAATGGTGGCGCGTCCGATGGCTTTGCCTCACTAAGCGAAGAGCTCGATGGTGCGAGCGATGCGATGGTAGTTGATGCGGGAGGAACAGAAGCTGATAAAGCATCATCTGCATATTTAATCCGCAGTGGCTTCAACGATGTTCAGGTTTGCTGGGGAAATCAAGGCGTAATCGAAGCGAAGGATACTACTATCGTAAGATCCGCTGCTGCGTCAGGTACGTTCCCGAGTTATTACACCGCCGTGACCGGATACGTCGGCTTGACATACGGGTCAGCTTACTCGGCAGGCCGGATTGTCAACCTCACTAACGACAGCGGAAAAGGACTCACCGATGACCTGATCGCTGATGCGTTGAGCAAGTTTCCCGCAGGTCGTGGACCTAACATGATCGCAGTCAATCGCCGCTCGCTCAAGCAATTGCAGAATTCTAGGACAGCCACGAATTCGACTGGCGCTCCAGCACCATTCCCAGAATCTGCATTTGGCGTGCCACTTATCATCACGGATCAAATCAGCAGCACGGAGGCGATCGTTAGTTAATGGCTCTTGCCGACACGATTGCGCAGAACTTTAAGCTGTTGCAGAACACAGCAGGCGTACGGATTACGTACGCACGCGGTGATGTAAACATTACCCTCACGGCCATTCCAAGTGATACCGAGTTCGTCTCGGCCACAGGCGATGGCTACATGGAAACGGTCGAGGCGAGGGACTTCGTGTTCCCCGCCTCCGACCTGACCATCGGGGGTCAGCCGGTTTTGCCTGATCGCGGCGACACCATAACAGAAACGGTCAACGGCCAGCAGCAAACCTATCCGGTGACTAACGCCGGGAGCGGTCGGTATTTCAAATACTCCGATCCCTTTCGGAAGATTATTCGCGTTCATACCAAATGGACTAAGTAATGCCTGATGCGACTATCACGACGCTTTGCGACGCAGTTGTTACGCACCTGTCGAGCCAATCGCTATCGATGTCGTTCACAGCATCTAGAACTTACCTCCCTGACTTTGAACGTGAAGAACTGACTGGTGCTGAGGTCAGTGTGTTTCCGCAAGGAACGCAAACCGCGATAGCGAGCCGCGATAGCCAGCAGTTCATCTACACGCTCAATGTTGTTGTGCGTGTGCCGGTGAGCCCTGCCGCTGATCCTGATATTTCAACACACCTGTATTTTGCAGAACAAGTTACCGACGCGCTTGCTCTTAAATCTCTTGCTGATTGTTCGTACAGCAGCATTCAGAACGAGCAGGCATTTGATCTGGAGGCACTCGCTGATCGAAACGAGTTTCTTTCAATCATCACCGTCACGTATTTAACCATCAAATAATAGAAAAGGAATTCCACAATGGCATACGTCTTAGGATTGAACGCGAAAATGTATCGATATGATACCGACGCTACTGAATGGAATGAAATGACTAACGTAAAGGACCTTTCGTTGAATTTGGAAAAATCAACGGCAGATATCACTACGCGAGGCGGTAATGGCTGGCGACAATCTGTCGCAACTTTGAAAGATGGCAACGTCAGTTTTTCGATGGTCTACGACACTGCGCAAGATGACTTTGCAGCCGTAAAAGACGCATTCTTAAGTAATGACGATGTTCAGCTTCAGATCATGGACGGTGACCGTGACGATTCGGGAACGCAAGGTTTAGAAGCGTATTTCACCATCACTGGTTTTAACATCAATGAAAACTTGGAAGAGGCCATGACGGTCGATGTAACGCTCAATACGGCGTACAACGCAACCGCACCTTCATGGGTCACCATTGCATAGAAAGGTAGGGGCGTAGATGGCTAATAATTTTAGCGATAAGGACGGACGAAACTGGGTAGTAACACTCAATGTGCACAGTATCAAGTCGATAAAGCAAGAACTTGGATTGGATCTTCTCGATGAGAAAGTCCACGAAACTCTCCAAAAACTTGCTGAAGATTTGGTGCTTGCCATTGATGTTCTATACCTAGCGCTCAAAGACAAACTAGACACGGCAGATATTTCAGATGTCGAGTTCGGAAGAAGCCTTTCAGGCGACTGCCTTAATGAGGCGGTCGGTGCACTGGTACAGGCACTCGTGGATTTTTTCCCGAACCCGCGAAAGCGGGAATGGGTGAAGAAACTATGGGACAAGTCGACGGCGCATATGAACAAGGCGAACGACGAGATGCTTTCGATTCTGGACGACAAACGTCTGGAGACTCACCTCGAAAAGAGCTTCCTAGAGGCTCGCGAGGCGGGGATTCAGGACGCAATCTCTGGAATGAACTCTATCGTATCGCCGGATTCCTCGGAGTCGACCCAGGACCCTTCTCATATCGCGAGTTAAGCTGGATGGCCAGCGGAAAATTAGAACAGCAGTGGTGGCATACTGCGCATCTGATTTCGCTGCATGTGAACATGAACCGCAAGAAAGGAAGCCGTGTCCGAAAAGCTGAAGAGTTTCACCCGTTCATGCGTAAGCGACGGGTGAGCCGCACAACCGGCTCAATCGACTGGCTGAAGGTGCTGTTGCCACAAGGCGATCCTGACAGAGAAAGCTTGGAGCATGCCCGCCCTGCGACTCGGTAGTACGATGAACGTAAAGATGCCGCGTACCAGCGTATCGGCTGCGCGGGGTGTGTTTCGTCGCGAACTGGGCAAAGCAGGTAAAGCTGTTACTAACGGCATCTCATTCACTACGAACTTTCGTACAGTACATGTGCTCAACGCAAAGGCGCAGCGTCGTATTGATAATGCCGCCCGTGTGTTTTTATACAGATTTGGCGGCTACGTAAGAACGACGGCCAGACGGGAAATCGGTCGCAACACGATCCGCCGTAAATGGGAAAAAGATAAAGTCTGGTGGAACGGCAAACGCTATAAGAGTTGGCGTTACAGCACCGCTGGCAACGCACCAAAATCGCACACGAAGCTTCTTAAAAACAACATCTTCTTCAAGCCGGAAGTCCGTCAGCTTAATGTTGTGATTGGTCCTATCCCTCGCGGTACGAGGATTGCAGGTTTGCTTGAGCATGGTGGTTCGCAAAATATCTATGTCGCGTGGAAGAGATCTAAATCGGGCAGGCTTATTATCTCGCGTAATAAGAAGTACCTGAAACGAAAAACAATTAAATATGCACCGCGTCCATATATGCGGCCAGCTTTCACGAAGGTGATATACCACCCGACCGCAGGAATGAACAAGCTGCTCCGCGACATGAATATCCCTTCGACCCTGAAAGACATTTTTTACCAGCGTGGCCAGGCTTCGGCTGCACGCTACGGGAGATAAGTCATATGCCAAGTTCAAGTGCGATCCGAGCCGGTAAAGCTTCTGTAGAACTGCTCGTCCATGATCGAGTGTCCGAAGGGCTACGGCGTGCAGCCGTATCACTTAAGTCATTTGCCCGCGTGGCGGATCGCGTTGGAATGCAGATGATGCGAACCGGCGTGATGATGGCAGTGCCAGTGGCTATGGCAGGGCGAGCCTTCGCGACGTTTGAAAAACAGATGGCAGAAGTCTCCACGATGATCGACGTGCCTAGCAAACATCTACGCACTCTTAGTGATGATGTGTTAAATATGTCTAAGAATTTTGGAGTCGCAACCGAAGGATTAAGTCGCGGTCTTTACAACATTTTGTCCGCTACCGTGCCGGTTGAAAAATCCATTGAGGTATTAGGCGTTTCTGCTAAAGCAGCCGTTGCCGGATTGAGCGACGTTGGGCAAACTGCCGACGTGATCACGGGTGTTTTGAACGCCTATGGCATGGAAACATCTGACGCAACGAAAGTATCAGACATCTTGTTCACGACGGTGAAACGTGGAAAGACAACCTTCAGCGAACTATCGAATAATCTCGGAAAGATGACGGCAATCGCTGCAACCGCTGGTATCGAGTTTGAAGAGGTTGGTGCGGCAATCGCTACCGTCACCAGAAATGCAATTCCGACGGATATCGCGGTCACTGGCCTACGGCAAGCATTTAGCACACTACTCAAGCCAGCCAGTCAAAGTGCTGAGATGTTTGAAAAAATGTTTGGCATGACAATGGACTCCGATGCACTGTCAAAAATGGGTGGTCTGCCGGGACTGATTAAGAATCTCTCCACACTGACTGACTTTGAAATCGCAACGATATTTCCCGATCGTCGAGCTCTCACAGCGATTCTGCCGTTAGTGCGAAATCTCCAAGCGCTCGAAAAAGACATGAGTTTGATGCGTAACTCAACTGGTGCAACTGAGAAGGCGTTTGAAAAGATGACGTCAACGATGAGCTACGTCTTTGATCAGATCGTGCAACACGGAAAAGCCGTGTTCACGGTCATGGGTGAACAACTTGCGGTCGGTTTTCAGAAGTTGGCGGTCAACATAAAACAGGCACTCGTATGGACGGAACAGTTTATCAAGCAAAACCAAGCGATGGTGCTGGCATTTGTGAAATGGACGGCGATCATTTTCACCGCCGGGGTCGGGTTGAAAATTCTATCCCTCGCGCTTGGAAGTTTGATACCGTTACTCAAAGTCGCAGGCGTCGTAGTCCTGTTCCTCGGAAAAGCGGTCTTGAAGCTCGTCACGAAATTTGGCTATTTGCTGCCACTACTCGGAGCACTCACACTCGCAATTCACGGAACGAGTCAGGCGTTCGATTGGGGGCTAACGCTCATGCAATCGTTAGCTGTCGCGATTGGAATCGTTATCGGAGCTTGGGTGGCTTATAAAGCTATCCTTCTCGCAGTGATTATGGTTCAAACCGTGTTCGCCGCCGCCATGATTGCTCTTAAAGCAATCATGCTCATCGCCACAAACCCCATCCTTCTCTTTGGTACAGCACTTCTCACGACGTTTGGCCTCTGTATGGCCCAGGCCATTAAGACACAGGGCGTCTTCGATAATTTCGGAAAAAATACAAGCAAGATATTTGGAAATATAAAAGACGATGCCGTTACCGCGTTTGGAGGAATCGTTACCGCGATGAAGATGGGCAAGTTTGAGATGGCTGCTGAGATGGCGGTTCTCGGACTGAAAGCTATTTGGGGCGGATTTTGGGCATGGCTTAAAGACATTTGGAGACGTGGCAGCGACGGTATTATCGACTACGGAAAAGACGTTGTTGACACAATAATATTCGCGTGGAACGAATTTTGGTTTCAGGGCGGAGAAATTTGGGCTGGACTTCTTGAAGGAATCATCACCGCCTTTTGGCATTTCACGAATTGGATTGATGATATGTGGACGGAAACCTGGAATTGGGTGAAAGGCGTTTGGCATGACATATCTGGCCTCGGCGATAGTTCCGAAGAGTTGGCTGAAAAACATGAAGAACAAAAACGGATTGCATGGGAAGCCAGACAACGCGACATGTCCGCAGCCGAGAAAAAACGTCTCGCGCGGTATGAGGAACACATGAAAACACAAGGAGCACTATTTGAGGGCGGTCGCCGCCAACAAAATTCAGCGGCTGAACGTGCTGAGTTGCTCAAAGAAGACCTCAAAGAAGTTAATGAAATCCGCGAAAATCTGGAGGAGTTAGGGCTCGAAATCCAGATCGCGGATAAGTTTAACGAGTTTGAACGTAAGCGTGGAATGCTCGAAGGCGCGACTGAACACGATGCGCCGGTCGAGGCTGTTAGTGATGAGTACATTGACGCTCTTGTAGGTTCTGTTACAGGCGAGATCGACGCCGGAGATCTTCCAGACATTGAGATACCTCAACTGGCGAGCCTGTCCGACAGCATGGGCGACATGACCACCGGCATGGATACTGCTGCAAACGCAATCTTAATGGGTCATCAAGGTGCGTTTCAAAGTGCCGCGAAGCTTCGCAATATCACAGACATGCTAGGCCGAGAAGCGACTTGGGAAAACAACGTACTCGACAAGCTCGACTCGATCAATGACCACCTGCGTCACGTCGACAAAAACACACGGGCTCAACTAAAAGGACTGTTATGGTAGACAACAACGTGCAAGTTACTGAGAAACTTGGTAGCGGATCGACAAGTCTCGACAACTCTGATCCAACTTCAGAAAAAATATACAGTGTCGTCGGAACGAGTAGTGACACGCTCGTCACGAACAAGATCAAAGCGACGTCGCCGATTTCATATCGTGGCTTACGTCGATCTAGTATTGAAGCCAAGCCGGTTGACCATGACGTGTGGGAGGTGGTCGTTACATATAGCTTGAACGAACAGATGCGGTATGTCACTGACGTGTCGTGGAGTACGACAGGTGCAACCCAAAAAATCTTTCGATCTAAGGCAACCGAGAGTGTGTTTGATTTTGACTACAACCCGTGGCAAGGTCCGCCTGATTTCCAAGGTGCAATAAACGTCACGCAAGACGAGGTCGAAGGCGTTGATGTGACGATACCTGTTCTGTCTTTCACTGAAACACACAAATATGACCCGAGCGATGTGGACGACGACCTTATTGCTGGCTTTATGCAAAAAACTGGTACGGTGAACGCAGTAAAGTTCAGGGGTTTTAATCCCGGCGAAGTTCTGTTCCTCGGAGTGAGCGGCCAAACAGATCCTGATGTGATAGGACTATCGTTCGAGTTTTCTGTATCACGAAACTTTACGTGGATTCACAATGAAGTAGCACACACGATCCAAGGCTGGAATTACCTGTGGTATTTCTTCATGCCACAGGTCGACCTTTCCACAGGCATTGGCTTTCAAGTCCCGATGGCTGGGTATGAAGAGCGTGTTTACGATTATGTAAACTTCGGAACATTTGTTCCAGATCGCGTCGGAATACCGACCAATCCTTTGCCAGCGTCCGACTGGCCAGTCGACGAGCAGCCAGCAGAGGGGAGCGTATGATATGACAAACGTCAATCCGGCAATTCCCGGTCAGCCGAAAGCTCTCTCAGCGAACGAGCATAACGCGATGGCACGCGCCGTCAACTATGTAAATGCAAATGTGGAACGTGATAACACACACATTAACAATGAACGTAATAACATCTACATCATGGTGAAAGCACTCGACTTCCTCAGGCCAGGCACTGTGGTGCAGCTTGGAAATCCAATCGTTGATATCACGCGAGATTTTCCGCATGCACCCACCGCGTACCGTAGCTGGATGACAGTCGGCATGACTGTGAACACTAATCTGCTGGCTAACTTCCCAGCGTGTTATGCCAGTCGTCCGATTGTCGACAACACCGAATCTAGCACCTACGGTCAGGACGCCGGACGTGGAGTGTTTGGGGTCACCAAGGATGCGATTCTTAAAGGATCTGCTGGGTTGGTGCAGGTGGCCGGTATAGCTGCGTGTCGAGTTGCGTTATCGTCGCTCGACGATGTCATTGCCTATGTCTCTACATCCGGTGATACCGGAATGACTGGAGCGTTGCGTGGATGTCTGGCTGGTCGGTCAGGATTCGAGATTTTTTCAAAACCTGCGTCGCTGCCAAATCCGGACGTCTCGAAGTACACATGGTGTTATGTGCGGATCGGGTCTTTTGTTAGTCCATATGCTACGCGCTTGCGTGGAAAGCTTGATGCAAACATGGACGTTAGCGATACCAGCGTGTTAGTAAAAGATGTAATCCCGTTCGACGGGCTGCTTCCAACGACATTCAAAGGGAACACTATTACTGCCTATAACCAAATGGCGATGGAAGGCGCAGAGGATTACTACGTCGATCTGAGCTATTCATGGTATCTCGACAGATGGGAACTAACGGGAGTGCAGTGCTAACATGGGCTGTTGTAACGAACTCTGTGACGGTTGTTGCTTGCTGCGTGATTCGTTCAGCCGGATCAGTCTAGAAACGCTGATGGTGAGCACGCAATATGGCACAGGTCCCACCTGGACCCTCGCGCTGATGAGCACACCGAGCTACGTGCAGATCGGTGATACGGTTGCCGGTACGTCGACAGTAGATTCCAAAAAATACTACTGGTACGTCGATGATGTCAGTGGCTCGAACGTCACAGTTCGTTTTCTTTTTAGCGACGCAGAGAACCCAGCCGATCTCGATCCGCAATCAAACGGAATTTCAGAACTAACAGTCAAACGACTGGGCACTGAATATTACACCGATACAACCAAAGCTAATTATCTCTGGGGCGTAACTGATGATGAGTGTTTAGTTTCCAAGGCCGGTGCGAGCTCCACGTTGTTCATTAGTGATGCAGACGAGCTCTATAGCTATGTCTTAGAAATCTCAGGCAGTGGACGCGGTGATTCCGCAGACCCTGACCACCTGCGTGTTCGCTCTTCGTGCGATGCCTCGTCAGCAAATTACAACCAAACGCAGTTAACCTTTAGTGACTGCACGGATTGTCAGGATGACTATCGTCTGGTGTCTACGTTAGTGCAAGGCTCGTCAACAACCGAAGTATGTCCACCTGATATTTCCAACCTCGGAATTTTGCCAGCGAGTGACGGGAAGCTACACGGGCAGATAGCCAATGACGACGGGGTAGTGTTTCTAAGGTATTGCATCAAGCAGCAAAACGCTGGGAGCATTTCCACCAGCGATCTTTCGTTTGTGGCATTGGTGGGACCATCTATTGAAAAGCCGGTTGGCATGCAAAATGGATCAGGTTACGGGGACGGCGTATCCGGCATGGGAGACAAGGCTGGGATCTCCCTCGACGCAAGCGTTAAATGTCATAGCGTCCAACTTTCGTACACAGACCAGAGTGACCCAGACGATAACGAACCAGCCTGTCCGGGGTGCATTTCGTGGCAATGCGGTGACGCTACTGATATTGCATGGCTCGACTCACGTAATCGTGATGAAACCGATTTACTTGTTATCGATGGCACTGCTTCATTTGACGGCACAACGCTTACTGTTGGTTCGTCGCAGGTAGTAAAGCTAGCAAGCCAAATGGGCATACGTTCGTACACTGATCCAGACGGAACATTGCAAGACAATTACACGAATAGTCCAGTGCGGATCGGCCTGGCTTCTGATATTGAAGTACGGGGAAACGCCGGTGATCAAATCGTTCACGGGTGGACGTTAGTGATCGGCGACGCGGATGGCGACGGCGGCAGTATCAACGGCGAAAGTTACCCAGTGAAATCACAAACATGGTATCGAATGCGTTGGTGTAGCACATTTCAAACAGAGCTCGATTCCGGTTCGGTCGCTGCGGCGGCATTTGTCGAAGCCGGTTTTATCGAAGAGATCGATGGGAGTTTAGTCTATTGACCTTTTCACAACAAACGACGATCACTACCAGTTCGAGCGGATCGGTAGAGGTGCGTAACATTTTAAAACGTCCAATTTTCCTTGCCGATAATAGCGTCTCGGCTGGGTTTTGTCTTTCGTGCAATCGTCCAACGGCGTGCCCTATTTGCGATGTTGATCCGTCGAGTGATGGCGACGGCGATGACGACAATCAAAAGTGTCTAGAAAAATGGACGGTGATTATCAATGGTGGTTCAGACACTGGGGATAGTCCCATGTTTGGAAACGCAGCCAGAGCGACGGTGAGTGTCAAATACAGTCCGGCGCAACAGCATCTTTTCGGAACAACAGGTGGACCGTACGGAGATTTTGAAACCCAAAGTTTGTACTGGCCTACGAATCCCGGCTTAACCGTATCTGGCTTTTCGGGAACGATGACTACATCAGATATGTGCGGCATCGCGATGTACCTTGGTCAATACACTCTGGTCACATCCGATGTCGTCGGTGGAAAAAGGACGACCGATGTTAAGTTCCAAGGATTCGGACTTACAGTTGTCCTAACACGCTCATGGGCTCGCGGTCCGTGTAAAGTAACGACTACCTCCACCGGCGGGATTAGCTGGCCATATCAAGATGCTTGGGCGTTTCCACAAACGCCAATTGAAAATCCGTCGCAGTGGTTATATGCCCAATATGGTCCAGGTCACCAGCCGTGGTGCTACGATACATTGTCAGGCATCGCTTGTGGGTGGTGGGGCGGCGTCCAGCAGGCGATTTATCACACCGGCAACACGGATATCATTACCGACAAGATCCGCTGTGAAGACTATGCCGGAATTGATGTACCGCTATCTACCACGAGCCAACAAAAATGGTCGACTCGCCAATACAAACGTGTCCGAGACTTCGACCAGTGGCCAGACCCTGTTTTTACACGCGCACCATTACCTACCTATTGGGAGGACTGGTCAGGGACGCCTCCGAGCATCACCGTCGTGCCAACCACCCGCACTGTATTTAATAACACTGAACCTGCAAATGCCGGTGCGGGAGCTAGCGTGAGTGTAGAGGTGTCATGACAAACAAACCGTCCAAATTACGCCAAGCTAGAAGTTTCACACAAGCTGTTATCAAACACGCTGCATCCGGTTTTAAAGAATCATCACATGAAACTACTGGCCATCGACAATTCATGTGTGCACTTTGCGAACATTTGAAAGGCGACAGATGCCGTCTGTGTGGCTGTAAGGTGATTGGCAAAGGACGACTGGTAAAAACACGCTGGGCATCCGAGGCGTGTCCAGATGGACGCTGGGACGTAGAAAATAAACAGTGACCGCTTATCACGACTAAAGGTCATTGCTAAGCATTTTATAATGATAATTTGAAAGGAAATACATCATGGCTGTGACCACATGGAAAGGCACGGACGCGACGTCGCCGACCGATTTCAACACCGCGGCCAATTGGACAAATGGTTCACCGTCTGCGGCTGACACTATTATCTTCTCACCTGCGTATGATAATCCTTGTACGGAAAATGTTGATCAAGGGACGACCGCCTATGCAGAGATTCTGGTCGAACAGGGGTTTACGTCAGATATCGGCAGTGCCGATGTCTACTTGACCGCCAGCCCAACGGACTTTAGTTATCACGGAAGCGGTCGCATCTACATGGACTTTGGTACGTCCAGTGGCATCGACCCAGTCATCAGTAGCTCCGCATCGTACGCACTTGGCACATATGCGATTCACTTGAAAGGTGATATTGATGTGTTATCGATCACCGGCGGTGCGGTGGCGATAGCATACTACGCCGGTGATTCAGCCTCGATCAGCACCGCGAGCGTGGCTAAAGGTCGCCTACATGTAAGTAGTCAGACCTCAAGCTTTTCCGCACTAACGCAAACGGGTGGAACGGTTACTACTAATCAATCCGTTGGCACAGTTAAGCTGCTCAAAGGTTCGTTTTCCACTGGTGAAGACGCTGGTATATCGACAAGCCTCACCGCATACTCTGGATCTGCAACTCTCAACGGTACAGGCACGTATGCGTCGATCCAAATTGAAGATCAGGCCAATGTGAATATGACGAACATCGGTCGTGATCGTACGATAACTACGCTCACGCAAAACGGCGGACATTTCTTTTACGATCCGTCTGTCATAACTATTGGCACTGATACTGCACCCAACCGAATTGTTCAACGAGTCATTAGCAATGTCTAAACGTCGTGATAAACGCAAAGGTAATTTGGTTACAAGTGATAACGCGACGACGTCTTCACGGGCGCGGAGTGATTACAAGGTGATCAAGGCTGAGTCCAAGACTAGTAAGATTCAAGCGAAAGCAGATCTGGCGTTAGCGAAAGGACAAAAACGAAAGTGGTTGTTTTTCCTGATCGTTGCCGGTATTGCAGCTTACATGATTCTGAGCAGCGGAGCAGGCACAACAATCCTCACGAAACTCAAAGGGTTATTTTAATGACGATCATTCAAGACGTGATAAAGGCGCTTAAATCAAAGCGTGTCTTGCTAGCCATCATCACCGCAGCAGTCGTCTCAGTGAATGGTGAGCTAGCGTTATTCGATGATGAAATGCTGACGAAAATCACCGCTCTTGCCGGAGCAATAATCGTCGGGGATTCACTGCGGCCAACCAACCCCGGGAAGCAGGCCGAGTGATAAATCGCCGCCCGGCAGTCTTGGCTTATCACGAGCCTTGCTGTAACCCACGCCCCGCAGCGACTCGCCGGGCGGCTTCAAAACAAGAGGGAATAAGAATGGACACGATTACAGAGATTATAAACTCAGTTGGACTTCCCGTCGGACTATTGCTCGTAATCATTTTTGCTATCTACCGGATCGCGAAGTACGCTGCTCCATTGGGCGAGCGGGTCGTGCAGGAACATGTCATCTTTCTTGATGCGACAAAGATGCAGAACAAGCGAACGGTTGAAGCGATCGAGAAACAGACTGAACTTCTCGCAGGTATTTCTAAAACCAATAAGAGTCTGTCGCACCTGGCTGATGCCGCCGGTCATGCACTTGATGAAAAACCGGACGATGCTAAGCAGGCTATCACTCGTATGCGAGATGCGTTAGGCGACTAGAACGCCGGAGCTCAGGATTTTTGAACGCACTTTCGTGCCTACGCGCGAAAATCTATTAGAGATCTGAGCACATTTCGCAATCCTGCCACTCTGGCAAATCGGCCATTTTGACACACCCCCAAGGCGGCGGGTCGTCGTTTCGATAACACCTCACATGGCTGAAATGTGTACCGAAAAGCGTGGCGATGCACCATCGTGCGTGCAAATAACATATTTTTTCTCTTGACATGTTATCGGTGTGCCGATAGATTAACCATGTCAACTACAAATTTCTTTGAAAGGTGAAACGATGACCGAAGAACGAAACGACTCTATCAATCTAATGAACCGCGCGTTGACGGTTCGGGAATTGAAAAACATTCTTGATAGCCTCGACGACAATGTGGCGGTCGTACTCGCGAGTGATTACGGCGATCTGACACATACTACACAATTGATGGAGATAGAGGCTGTTCATATTATCGATGCGAAGAATATTGAAGACAGTAGGTATTCCGAATCAGGCTCATGCTTTGTACGCGAGGAATACATCGAGGAGGAATACGACGATCACTTAACTGTTCAGGGGCAAGTATGCGTATTGCGTACACCTTCTGTGAATTGTGAAGATCACTGGGAAATGCCTCAAATATATTCTTCTGTTTGGAAGCCGCTCCCTCTACCTACAAGGACACAAAACAATGAGTAAAGACGTAAAAGATATGATTTCCGAGGCGCAATATAAGTTATCAGAAATCGTTTCCACCGTTGTCTACGCAACAACGTATGACGACGAGCGCAAAGAGCAGATTTATGATGAAATAATGACAAATGTTGTGTTTGATTTGGATCGAACGTGTGACGTGATCGACAAAGTAACAACGCTGCTGACAGAGGAGAGCAACGATGAGTAAAGCGACTGAAAGAATTAAAATTACAAAGTATGATTTTGAGCAAATGCTGATTGCTAAGCATTCAATAGAAAGCCTAACAGCGTCACAGGTTGAGGAAAGAACTGACTTAGATCAATTTGGCGATTGGATCTACACAAAGCTAACTTGCTACTATGCCGATGGTGAGCATTGTGCAACTTGGATGGGCGGCCAAGGCTGGGAATTTGTGGATGACAATGTGGGGAAGTATCACGAATCAGGCGTGCGGCTGACTGATTGCTGCGGGGCTTTTTCGACGTACCACATCGATGAAATGGGGCATGAGATCTTGTGTTGCAAAAAGTGTTGGAACGAAGTGCCAGTTGGACAAGGTGATGGTCTGGAAAGGAAAGAAATATGATTAACGAAATAGAAGAGTGGACTGCGAGGATGCGTAAGTGGTTCGGGGGATACGCGGTAAGAAACGTCAACTATTTCGAGCGGCGTTCCGGTTTGGCTTACACCGCTGATATTTACCACAAGGGGCGGCACATCGGTGTCGCTGAAAACGGTGGTGACGGCGGCGCGGATGAAGTCTTCTTTTACGATCGAGATGATCACGACTCTTATTATGCAGAAGCAGATAAACTGTTCGCAGACGATCCAGAGCCATTTAGCAGTTTGCTGCATAGTCTCATAGATGATTTTGAGGGAGAGTGTAATGAGTAATATTGCAGAGACATTCAAACAACCGTTCTTAAATAAAGCTGAAGCCAGTGTGGCCACGGCTGTCAGCATCGGATGGGATGGTTGCCATAAAATTTATGTGGCTCTAGATGAATCCAGCCACGATTATTTCAACGAAGCTGGGTATGAGATGGTGTTAGTCAAAGATAAAGATGCAGCACTTCGCCAGCTTCATGACTGGTGGGAGTCGTCCTGCCCGTTACGGTTTATCGAGGCTGTTGAGTCTGACGCAAACACATTTCATGCGGTGATATCGCAATGGGACAATTATGAAGAAGGAAAGGTAGCAGAATTTGATGAGGAATCTCTCTAAAGCAACGGTAGTTAAACGTATCGCAGCAACACGCAAACGCGGTGGCATCACCACAACGGTTGCCGCCAGCAAGGCTGGCATCGCACAATCAAGCTGGTCGGAGGTGGAAACAGGTAAGCGTTTCGCAAGCTGGGATCAAGTGCTCGCAATGGCGAAGGCGGTTGGTTTAAACATTAAAGTCATTATTGAATAAAAGGTGCAACGATGGAAAAAGTAAGATTATATCCAGACAACAATACGCATATGCTCGATGCGAGTGTATATGCTTCAAGCGTAACTTCGATCGATATCATGGATTGTGGTTACAACGCGAAAGGTGAACTAGTAACCTATGTGTGCGTGTTGAATTTCAACGATGGCTCATCCACACTTACCTATTCCCATAGGGATGAGGAATACGACGATCTTTGGGAAGATATTATCCACTTCTGGTGTCCCCGCCAGGACGCTCCAGGATCATGATTTTTTGAACGCACTTTCGCGCATGCGTGCGAAAATCTATTAGAGATCTGAACAGGTTTCGCGCTTCTGCCAGTCTGGCAACTCGGCCATTCTGACACGCGGCCATTTTGGGGGTGTCTCATTGTGATCGCATGCCGCGTGGCACATGATATCTCGCGGTTAAATCATATTTTTGTGCGAAGCTATTGATTTGCTATCGGCTCGCCGATAGCATTAACACAGTCAACTACAAATTTCTTTGAAAGGTGCAACGATGAAAATTTACGATATGCAACAACAACCAGCAAAATCTCAATATAAGGGTGCGGGTTGGGCGTGGGTCGCAATGAAGGATGATCAGATTATAGATGTACGCTACATGGGGGATCACACGGTCTTCACGGGTTATTGCGTTGAAGCGCTGCAACGTGCCAACCGCAAAAGGTGCTGCAAGGCGAGCGAACGTGCCGCTCAGGAATTGAATAGAGAGTCGTTCGCCAAGTGGAGGACTCAAGCGAGAAGTGAACTGGCTTCTCTCGGTACGGTAGTCAGTGGAATGATGTCGTGCTGGAATTTCGAGGCCAAAGCATGGTGGTTGGATCAGGAAGAGGTGCAACGATGAATAGCAATTTCAAAAATGCTGAGTGGTTTAAACAGAATTTGGATAGGTGGGAGGCGAACGCTCCCCCCGAATATGAGATCTGTCTGCCAGTCCTAACAGCACTGGGATTTTCTACGAATTTTGAGTATGGAAACGATGAAGACCCGTCTATCGGTTTAGAAATCGGCGACGAATGTTTGCAGGTGTTTTACGGGGTTGATGTAACCCACCATTACGCGCCTGAAGACGAGCGTTATAGCGTGAAGGATTTCGGTTACACTATTTTCGATTCGCGCACGGGGGAATACGAGTTGTGGGATACGGGTCTGGAAGTGTTACCACGCATACTCGAACTGCTGCCACTAGATTCGCAACCTGAAAAGGCAGATGAGCCGAAGACGGTTAAGGCTGTGCCCAAGTGTATCGACGATTTTGATGAGTGGTTTAACGCTGCAAAATTCGTGGATGCCTCAGAACTAACTAAGACTGAGCAGGGCGGTTTCGCGTACGGGAATTCCTTCCCCGTTGGCGATTCGGCCAGTGAAGAAACGGGTGCATTGGTCGGCATGTGGCTGTTTCCAGACGGACTCCATATCGTGGAATTTGAAGAGGCGTTTCACGCACCATACTTTGATGATGTAATAGAGCGTAACAGATTGTATCACCCAGTGATTTCTGAGAAAACGCTGTACGATGCCATGCACTGGAAGTCGGAGAGAGCGGTCAGGCTGATGCACACTTACAACAGCCGCATGCTGATGTTTTGCGCGATCGAATTGTACTACGCGACCTATCCAGATGACCTGCACGCGCGAACCTATCGACCTCGCCGTTCCTGAATTTTTGAACGCCCTTTTGCGCCTATGCGCGAAAATCTGTCAGAGATCTGAGCAGCTTTCGCGTTTCTGCCACTCTGGCAAATCGGCCATTTTGACACACCCCCGTCATGGGGGTGTGTTTCTTTTGATACCATGCCGCCGCCCATTCCGCCGCCCATTCCGCCGCCCATTCCGCCGCCCATTCCGCCGCCCAGCTAAATAGCCTGTTGTTTTATTATCGCTCCACCGATATTATAGATAGGTGTTAACCCGCGGTTTCCCGCGGTTTCCCGTCTAACTTTTATAAGGTGCAAACGATGACAACTATGCTCACTAAAACAGAACAAGTTATTACAGATATGCTGCTCGAAAATACGGGTATCAATATGCTCGACTCAGGCGGAATTAACGGGCGCGCGTGGCAACGCAACCGCGAATTGATGGAGAAGTATGAGAGTTTCAAGAATGCCGATAGCGCGACCCTTTGCGGTCGATATGGCATCGAATACACAACTAACATATTTCACTATCTGACCGAGCACCTCGAATATGATGAAACGATGGATTCCATGTTTCAAGCATTCCGTGAAGGGTGCATTGACTTAGGTAATAGCGACCTATCAATTATGGATGACTTTGCAAAGGAATTCAGGAACGGGCGCGGATTGTATGGTGAGGGCGAGCCGATAACTTGCAATACCTATGAGGTCGAGGGTTGCAAGTTGTCCCAGTGTATCCAGTTTATCCAGTGGCATGACCCATATGATGATAATGACTACATTCTCTTACAAATACACGGTGGGGCGGATATCCGCGGCGGGTATACGATGCCCGTTTGCTTTACTGAATCGGGAATGAGCGAGTACCCATTACTCTCGACTAGTGACGGGCATATCGGGTGCGATGAGTGTGATGCTGAATGGTATAGTGACGGTTCATATTGGACTAGTCACAATTGCGATATGGATCTGAATGATTTATGCCCAACCGATACGGAAGTGATAACGGGCGCGGCTGAATATCGGTACTGTGAAGATACCGGCGCTATCACCTGCCCCGTATGCAACAACGGTCAGTTAGTCGTGTAGCTGTTACCTGTTAACAGTCAGCCCCCGCGGATAGTAAATCCGCGGGGGCTTTTTTAATGCGCCTACCAAAATAGGCGGGATTATTTTTAAAGCACGTATTTACCATTATCTAATCAGAGCCCCCCGGCGAGCTTCTCGCGCGCTTTTCTATTCAGCCTACCCCTAATGCCATTCTCGCAAACACGCGCATACCGGCTTGTACGGGCTTCTCATGGGATATTTTAAACGCGATTTTATGCCCATTTTGTCATCATTATGACCACATTTACCCTATTTTCACCCCCCCCTATCGGGTTGCATGCTGCCAAATAGGCACTACCCCCCCATCAGGGGGGGTCACAGGTACTCTTTGCTCCCTCGACCGTGAGCCCGCCGCGAAGAAGTAGACTGTACCGAAGACTTTATTTATGCACCAGTGGCTCTTGGGCGTGCAGTGGCCGGAACGGTACACACGTTAAAGCCTTAGTTTACAGGGGTTTACGATCAGAGAGTCACTTAGAGTGGCCAGCAAACCAGCCAGCAAACCAGTCAGCAAACCAGTCAGCAAACCAGTCAGCAAACCAGTCAGCAAACCAGTCAGTTAAAAGAGCGGCGGGGAGAAAGGTGCATCGAACTCCCCGCCGCAGAATCGAGACATATGTCAACTACGCTCGATTTGTATTATCCACGGTCGTCATAGGTTTTATCGTCACGCCATTGTCCGCACTTGAGGCATCGCGTGCGTCGCCAGGTGACTGACGTGTATAACCTACCGTCCATCGTCCGTCCGCTCAAGGTCAGCGTCCGCTTATTGATGTAATTCTCCCGCTCGCCAGACCCACACTTGTCGCATCGACTTTCGATCACCTCAACCACATCTACCGTTCGATTGGGACTGCCCTTCGGGCGTCCACGTTTCACAGCCTTCTTTTTACCCATTGCAAAATCCTTTTTCTATTAAAGGTATGTAACCCGTTCCCGTCGTGTTCGCTTTGTTTCGGCTTGCATCGCCAGATCTTCGGCGCTTCGATTATTTATTCCGCTCAAGTTACAGCCGGTGACGCTCGCTGCGACGGCTGATCCTGACAGGCAGTCGAGGAAGTGATTGTCGGGCTTGTTGGGTAGCAGCTTCCATTCATCTACCTCACGGCCACGTCCAGTCGTTTTGATGCGATACTCAGCGTGGCAATGATCTGCCAACATCTGATGCGTGGATGGCTTCGCTTTAAAAAGACTCAAGCAGCCGGGATCTCCAAGGGACTGTGAAAGTCTCGCGTGTACGAATGACTTCCAGAAGTTTGAATCAAACAGAACGTGACGAACAACCCGTTTCCCCTTCACCGTCGGCATACGCCAGTTGTATCCAACGCGCTCGCCTTTCCGCTTGGCGTAGTCGCTGAAACTTCTGCTACTCGCACCGACATACCTACCGTGTGCAGGCATGATGCGACCGCGATGGTTAGTATTTCTGCAAAACTGGTGGACGATGTCGGTCGACATACCCCAGTTTGCGTCGATCAGCGTCAGGTCATTAGTCATCTCCGCCCCGTCATCGCGTAGATAGACTGACTCATGAATATGATTTGTCAGGTTTTGCAATCCCGCGAAGATCGCGCCCTCAAGCCCCGCTCCGGGCTTTGCCCGTTGTAGCGTTTTTGAAATATCCCGCAAACTGTAATATCGCCGCTGCTGATCCGGGTAAGCACCATAGTCGATCACGTAGCCCGTGAATCCCATCGTCCACGCGGTCGTCACATAAAACAGGCACTTCTGTTGTATATCAATAAAAGTAGTTATGCGTTCAGCGTCGTTAGGGATATCTAGCTTCTTGTAACCATTAATTTTTCTGGAAATCTCGTCTACCGTCAAAAGATCAGCAGTCTCTTCATCGACCATTGGCAGATTTTGGTACTCGGAGAAAAAAGCGTTCTCATCCCGAATCCGCAGGTTAAAGGCATGCTGAAGTGCTGAGAGCTCGTCATCGTTGAATCGTGATTCCCAAGCAACAACTGAACCTTCATCCATCTTCTTTCGGTTCTTAGAATAAAACTTTGTTGCCCGCGATCCATCACCGTCGGCCTTGAGATCCTCCTGCCGGATTTCTGCATACTCATTCCACAATGCGTCATTCACAGGCCATTTGTAGACCATCTGCGTTGTCTCACCTTGCCATTCTGGGTGCTTATCCCGATCCAAAATGCTCGCGGCCATGTCATTTGGCCTGATTATCGTGCAGGGCATAAAACCAGACATCTTTTTACCTGGACCAGCGAGTCCGAGAATGGCCGTCGCCAGTATATTCTCCCGAGTCGCCGACTGACTTGGACTCCGCGCAGACTCATCAGTTTGCGGATCATCCACAATAACGAAATCCGGTCTGACAGCTTCGCCGGTTGGAAGCTTGTGCTTTAGTCCACGTATCCTTCCTGTGATACCGAGTGCGAGGCAAACCGCGCCACTGGCGTGGGACTTTGGTATCGTTGGCAGCACTATTTTTTTTGCGGTCCAGGTGATGTGCGTGCGGTTGCCTTTGTATAACTGACCCGCTGTGCGGTTCACAATGCCATCGAGCTTTTCGATCGGGTGACAAACCTCTGGAAAATCAGCGGCTAGCAGTTCGTTCATCTCGATTTCCGCTTTCACACTATCGAGCATCATCGCACCAGCATCCTCGGATGCCCCGATCAAGACGACACTCTTACGATGGCCGTACAGGATTGCCCACAATGCCGCCGTCTCACAAAGGCTCGTTTTTCCTGACCCCCGCGGCATCGCCAATGCAAACAGGCCACCTTTCAAACAAGCGTGCTCTATTTTCTCAATCACCTTCAGGTGGTCGTCGCTCCAGTCGAGATGGAACGTGGCTGAAAAATACGTCTCGCAGAATTTTCTGAAATTGAGCGAACACGCCTTCTTACGCCGACCACTTCGGATGCGTGGAAGCGGTGCAATGTCACGCCCGGACTGACTCTGTGCAGCCGTACGCGACCGCATCGTCTCGCGATGTGATTCATACGCTGTTGAAATTAGCTCACCCCTTAGCTAGCTAACTGTAAATTTACTCGGATTCGTAAAGCTATAGTCTGTGTGTGAGCTCCACGAATAATATGTGCCTGTGTCCAAAAAGAGCGTGGGCGTCACGCCAGAGACATTTGTAAAGACTGGGCCAGCCACTATCTGTTGACCAGCAAGGTCGGTACTGACATGAACTGTTGCTTCCGCAACTGGATTTGATGAGGTATCCGTTACTGTTAGCGTTATTTGATTTGCCCCTGTGCCTACCCCTATCGCAGTGACCATCTTGTGAACTAAAAAACTGAATTCTTCGATTCCAGTGCGTGTCGAATCGCCGTCGCTATAACCCCACTCGATCCGAGCAATCCGTTCCTGGCTGCTGCCGTCTGCAACCTCACCGACTGCTTCAGTATCCGCACCATCGAGCTCGATTGTGTACACCCCTGCTGAGAATGTACCTCCGTTCACGTTATTCACGTTTTGACTGTTTCTGCTGTTTATGATAGTGCCACTGGCTTTATCGTAGAGCGTGATTGTTAGTGAGCTCACACTGCTAACTGTTTCGCTCTCGGTGCTCTTGAGCGTGCCGGTCAGATTACATGACTCACCACTTTGAATCGTGATGTATTCCCCAGACGAATTTTTCAATGCGGTTGACATGGTTTACCTCTCAATTCGTGGCTTGAATATATTCGGGACATCGATTTGTGCACCGCTGACAAATGGTGCGTTGATTTGTGGATCGCTGACGTAGATTAAGCCGGGCGGGTTGAGTCCCCCAAGCGATGCTCCGAGAAGAACGGTAGCTGCTGATGGCGTAATCGTTGTGTTACCACTCACCACAACGGTCGGAGACTGAGCAGCCAAGTTGAAGGATGCTGTGGCTGTGAGTACCGTATCAATAAATGTGGTCGGATCGGGTGCAGCCAGAGTAGCCACTGCGGAGGCGGGTGACACTGTCGTTCCGCCACCCGTGATCGAGACGGTTGGATCGACTGCGGATAAATCAGCAACTGCGGCATCGGGTGTAACGAACTTCTCAATCGTTACTGTGAGATCCGCGGAAAATACACATTCAGCGACGTCTGGTGTAACGACCTTCTCAACCGTGACTGTCACGCTCGCGGCAAATACACACTCAGCGGCGTCTGGTGCAATACCTTTATCAACATTATCAATAACAGCGGCCAACACGCATGCTGCGGCATCGGGTGTAACGAACTTTTCAATAAAGACGGTTGGATCGACTGCGGCTAAGTCAGCGATTGCTGCGTCAGGTGAGACTACCTTATCGACCGTGACTGTAAGGCTTGATGTGAATACACATGCTGCGGCATCGGGTGTAACGACCTTATCAATCGTGACGGTGAGATCCGCGGCAAATACACATGCTGCGGCGTCTGGTGCAATAGCTTTACCAACATTGTCAATAACAGCGGCCAACACGCATGCTGCGGCATCGGGTGTGACGAACTTTGCAATCGTTACCGTGAGATCCGCTGCGAATACGCACTCAGCCGAGGCTGGGGTGATATTGATTGCACTTGAAACATACTCGTCAGCCCCGATGTCCCACGACGCCACTGTGTCCCGGTCAAATCCGTCGATATCGATGTTGACGTTCGTCGGAGATGTGCCTAGATCCACACCCGCATCGATAGCAGCCGCACCTTCCTCTAGGTGCAGATCTTCTGTGCCGCCTGTGACCGAGACAAACAGATCTTCATAGTCCTCGCCTGTTAACGAGTTTGTTCCCGTCGCAGTAGAATCTGTTGATAGGTTGTAGTCATGAGTAGATCCAGAGAAGCCAGATTCACCGAAGCACTTTTCATTTGAAGCACTTGCCGCATCTGCCCGTGCAGCAATATTATTTTTGAGAAAAGTATCGGTATCGTGAATACTGAAGCAAAGCGCTTGGTCGCCACTTCCGGTAGCTTTCACGTAATAGACGGTGTTGTTGTAGAGATAGACTCCCCAGTTGCCCGACGATACCGTTATGCCAGACGCTTCTTTTGTCGTGGACGAGTTGTCAATGTTGTACAGGATATTATTCATAAAATAACGAGTATTTGATGAGTTACCTGTCCCCCAAACGTAGACGCCGTGAATATGCGTACTTTGGGTCGTGAGGCCATGAATTATATTATTTCGGCAGTAAACGTCTTGCGTTGAATTTGCTCCAAAGTTCACTCCTGCCGCCACCGATGAGCCGGTGCTAGTAAGATCGAGTTCCAACCACTCGACGGTACACTGACTTCGCTTGATGCGAAATGAACTGCCCTCGTTGCCTGTGTATTCAATCCGCGTACCAGTGCCAGCCTTGCCATCATGCCGCTGCGATGAAGGCGCAGTTAATGTTACGGAAGACAGCCCAACCGTGCCGCCCCCGTCGATGACTATGTATTCATCGAAGACGGAGTCGTTGTACGCTTCACCGACGGCATCATCGCTGGACGAATAATAACTGGTGTCGTCGAGGTCACTTTCCCATGCACCTATCGTGCTGTAAGTACGCTGGAAAGTGGCGCTGGCCTGACCATACGACATATCAACAAGCGTACAAGGACTGGTCGATCCCATTCCCCCGCTGATGTACTTAAAGGTCCAGGTAGTGCCTGAAATGGCTGTGATTAAGTAGTAAAAATCACCTAGAGTATAATCCGTAATTTTTGCGGTGTCACCGACGCTCACATTGTGTGGGCTAAGTGAAATTGTGACATCCCACGGTCCAGAGCCGCTGCAACCGCTGGGCGTTGACGTGCCAAGCGAGCTATTAGTTCCAATGCTTGTAGTGACAGTTGCCATTTTTAAATCAGACCGTTTGCGACTTTGCTAATGTTTGTGCTATCTAAAGCCGGACTCCCTTGCATCAGCCTTGCATCGATAATCTGCTGGTTATCGCGGACATCGTCGACCGTGAGGTTGAGAGTATTTGAGAGATCCCAGTACGGAACAAACCATTCACGCTTCGCGATATCAATCGGTTCTGGCGTTCCGGTATCTTCGGTGACCGGCGCACATCGTTGTTGGGCGGTGGGATGCGAAATATCATCCTCATGCCCGCCGTATCCCGCACAGGAGATTGGAAGAAAATGCGATCGCTCCGCACACGTAAACGGCCACTGCCGGTAATCCTCGCGGACGTGATCAGAGTGCTGCTCTAATACAGACCATATATCCGCAGCTGAAAACTCGCGTGTACCGCCGAACCAATATTCGCTTCCTGTATCACCAAAGATTCTATGGCGAGGATGTTTTAGTCGACGTTTTAAAAACGCATCTACATGAATCGACTCAGGCGTAGTGGCGTCGTGAACTGTCTGCTCACCAGTGGCCAGGCTCGTCCGCGTCACGGTGTCCGCTTCGCGAACGAACCTAAACTCACTAGAGATCTCACACACTAGTTCGAGAAGTGTTCCCGACGGATTGAGGCCGGACACTGAATCTAATATGACCGGCGCAGACATCAGCGTCTGCGCATTAACCTTCAGGATGTGATCCGTCGCAAAAGCGCAGACGATATCTCCATCTCTATACCCTGCGTGTGATTCACTATCACCAACCTTAAGTAGAAGCTCCACGGCAACTCCTAACTCGGTTCGTTGCAATCTATTTCTACAGATTGAAGCGTAAGTGATTGTCCGTCCGTGAGAGTCTGATTACTCCCGAGGCTAAAATAAGCCAAGATATTATCCGTAGAGGTCGTGCCGTCCGTGATAACAGCCCATCGCGCACCTGTGCCGCTCGACGGAAACGTACCAGTGGCAGACCAAGTTTGATCGCTGTACACAACTTTCGCACCGATCGTACCGTCAACTTCTGTAACAGTCGCATCTGACGTCGCGAGTGCCTTTCCACCGGAATCGTAACCTGAACCAGAGGCTATCTCGGTGACGTCCGCCAACGTGTTACTTGCTTTGGTAGGCGTATCATCGTCGGTGCAAAGAATGAGGCGGTAGGTGGTCGGGACAGTTTCTCCGTCGAACGCATATTTAAGTAATAGGTATTTGCCACGGTCAGTTGTGCCGCTCATAGGTTCTCCCAATTCAAAAAAAAACGGGCGACCTCGTTAAGAGATAGCCCGTTCGACAGGTAATGTTCGGTTGTTGTAGTTCAACTACGCTAATAATTGTTCTTATTCATCAAGCGATGGCAACCATTTTTACGATTTATTCCGGTTCGTTTTGTTTGTCATCGTTACAACTGCGTGTTCTACGCTGTTTAAAAATCACAACTTCTTGTGGAGCTTCCA